>ERZ773237.555-NODE-555-length-41050-cov-18.467033_pt1 | contig 41050 bp, 27 predicted proteins | sample MGYA00580990_ERZ773237 | MGnify/ENA primary metagenome ERZ773237 (study PRJEB29015, sample SAMEA2737749) | human gut metagenome | biome: human gut; feature: human-associated habitat; material: faeces | place: China | collected 2012 ...
GGCTAACGTGAATGAAACGCAGCGTAGCAGCGCTACGCTAAGTGGAATGAACGGATGCCAGAGGGGAAAAGGCGCAAGCAGATGGCGCAGGTGAATCTGGAAATAGTATAAAAATGGCATACTGCGCAAAGCCGCAGGACGCTCCATGCAACGCCCTTACGACGCGCATGGAGCCAATACAGTCATCAAAATCACGGTTTTCACCCCGCTTTTATGCGTTCAGTGTGTAGATGCGGCTGATTTCGCCGTCAATGTTACTCCGGCTGTCCAGATAGGTGCAGCCGTATTTTTCGTACACATTCGCGTGGTCGGTCGCGATATAGACGCGGTTTTCCCCATTCTGTCGGGCGATTTCCGCCAGTTCGTGCAGCAGCTTTCCGGCAATTCGCTGATGACGGTACGCGGGGAAGGTGTACACGAAGCCGCACCACGGGCGGAGTTCCGGTGCATCCACGCAGTCGCGGTCGGTCAGCGTCGCAAAGGCGGCGATTTGGTCGCCCGCCATCAGAAAGTAGCAGTCGCCCGCACCGAGGGTGTGATGGAACTGTTCCTTTTCGAGCAGCTCCGTCAGGAACTTCGCCGCGCCCCACTCGCAGGCGCGAAGCTGTGCGAAGAGGCGAGGCTGGTTGGGCGAAGTGAAGTAGGATGTCAGGTGCATGGTGGATTTTCCTCCGATGGGTCAGCAGTGCTTGTGAATAAAGTCCGCAATGATTTGCAGCACGTCCTCCGTCCAGAAGGGTGCGCCGCCGTGGTTGACGCCTGCCAGCTCGATGTAATCCGCATCGGCACCATTCTGCGTCAGGCGTTCGTAGAGCGTCTGGCTATGCGCAACGTTGACCTGCGCGTCGCTGTCGCCGTGGAGCAGGAGAATCGGCGGAACGGCGTGTCCGGGTGCGAGATAGGTTTGTGCGCTGGCTTCCGCGAGTTTTTCCGGATGTTCCTGCGGGCAGGACACGCCCAGCAAATCCGCGGTCGGGCGGAAAGTCGCGGGCATATTGGCCGGAACGCCCTCCTTTGCGCAGAGGAACAAGTCGCTCGGCGCGGATTCCGCAATCACGCCGCGAATCGGGAAATTCAGCAGTTCCGACACATCCGCAATTCCCGCCGCCTGACGCAGCGCCGTCAGCAGCGCAATATGTCCGCCGGAGGAATTGCCCATGAGGAAGGTGCGCGCCATGTCGATATGGAACAGCTTTGCGAGTTGTTCTGCGATATAGTGGATGGCGCGGTGCACATCCTCTACCTGCGCGGGGAAAGGCGCGATTTTCGATTCGCGGTACTGCACGGATGCAACAGCGAATCCCCTTTCCGCAAGTTTTGCCAGTGCGGGAATGCCGTTGTACATTTCCTGCTGATACCACGCGCTGCCGGGCAGAAAGGCAATCAGCGGCACGGTTTCGCCATCCTGCCATTGCGGGCGGTACGGGATGATGAGCTGCATTTTCCGCTGCGTTTCGCCGTAGGTGGCGTAGGCAACATCGGGGACGTACAGGTATTCGAGGGTATCGAGGGAGACGGTGCGGGTCTGGCGCATGAGGAGGATGGCTCCTTTCCTGCTATCGAGTCGCGCCCATTTGGCGCGACAATATGCGAGTAGTAGATAGAGCGGCTTGGGGGCGCTCCTGCGGGGGCGCGAAGTTACTGGCAGGGACGCTTCGCTGCCTGCACCTTTGTTGGTGGCTTCCTTGGAATTGAGCGCCCGAAAAACAGTTGGGGCGTTGCCCCAAACCCCACCAGAGGCGCCGCCTCTGGACTCCGCAAGGGGCATTGCCCCTTGACCCTTTTTTCGGCGCCCGGCTTGGGTGCGCTTCCCTGCTCCTTGGTTTATGCGGCTTTATGCCTTTGCCATCGCCTCATCCAAAATCTCAAGCCCCTGTTCCTCCTGGAACTGATTCGTATACAGCTGATAATAATACCCCTGTTTCGCAATCAGCTGCTGATGCGTCCCATCTTCCGTAATCTTGCCATTCTGAATCACCAGAATCCGATCCGCCGAGCGAATCGTAGAGAGTCGATGCGCAATGATGAAGCTCGTCCGCCCCGCCAGCACCTTCTGAATCGCGTGCTGAATCAGCTGTTCCGTCTCCGTATCAACCGAGGACGTGGCCTCGTCCAGCACGAAAATAGACGGGTTCGTCAGAATCGCGCGGGCGAAAGAAATCAGCTGCTTCTGCCCGGTGGAGAGGCGGTTGCCGCCCTCGCCAACATCCGCCTGATAGCCATCCTTCATGTTGAGGATGAAGGGTTCCGCGCCGACCATGCGGGCGGCTTCCGCCACTTCCTCGTCGGTGGCATCGGGGCGGCCGTAGCGGATATTATCCGCAACCGTGCCGGAGAAGAGATGCGGCGACTGCAGGACGTAGCCGAGGTTGGACTGAAGCCACAGCTGACTGCGCGTGCGGTAATCCGCGCCGTCGATGAGGATTTTGCCCTCCGTCGGCTCATAGAAGCGGCAGACGAGGTTGACGATGGTGGACTTGCCGCTGCCGGTTTCGCCGACAAGGGCAATGGTCTGCCCGTGCTGGATATGCAGGTTGAAGTGCTCCAGCACCTTTTCGCCCTCTTTGTAGCGGAAGGTGACGTCCTCGAAGTCAATGTCGCCGATGAGCTTGGGCCAGTTTTCGGTCTTGGGGTGGAAATTGTCGCCGTATTGCGCCACCACTTCGGGAGAATCCACAATATCGGGTTCCGTTTCCAGCAGGCTGATGACGCGCTCCGCCGCCGCCTGTGCGGATTGCAGTTCCGCGAAGATGCGGGCAATATCGCGCACGGGCTGGAAGAAGCTGACGGTGTAGTTGATGAACATGGTCAGCGTGCCGACGGTCATGGCGACGCCGAAAACGTGCGTACCGCCGATGACGCTGTTGCCACCCTGCCAGAGCGCATACGCCGTCGCCAAAGACCCCAGCGACACGACGATGGGCAGAAAGAGGTTCGACAGCGTCGCCGCGCGGATGGACGCGGAACGCATGGAAGCGGAAACCGTCTCAAATTCCTGGATGTTCAGTTCTTCGCGCACAAGGGTTTTCGTCGTCTTTGCGCCGTTGATGCCCTCATTGAAGCCCGCGGTAATCTGGCTGTTGTTCTTGCGCACCTGACGATACGCCGCGAGAATCGCCTTCTGGAACTTCCAGCTGATGACGGCCAGCGGCGGCAGCACCAGCATGACGATCAGCCCCAGCCGCCAGTTGATGGTCAGCATCCGCACGGCGCAGGCAACCAGATACACCGCGCCCCAGCACAAGTCCACCAGCGACCAGCCGATGGTGTCCGCGAGGCGCTGCGTGTCGTTGGTCAAGCGGGACATAAGGTAACCTACGGGCATCCGGTCGTAATAGGAGAAGGGCAGTTCCTGCAGTTTCTGGAAGCCGAGCTTGCGAATCAGGTAGCACGTTCCGGTTTCGACAATGCCGCACTGCCGCAGAAAGCCGAAAATTGTTCCGACCTGCACCGCCGTCAGCAGCGCATACGCCACGACGAACCCAACCAGCCCAGCCGTGCTGTGGTTAGCAATGAACACGTCAATCGCGTAGGCATTCATGTTCGGCATAATCACGTCGATGATTGCAGAAACCGCCATGAAAAGCACAACCGCAATCAGGTTCTTGTGGTACGGCTTTGCAACCTTGATGAGCTTGCGCCACAGGGAGAGATCAAATCGTTTGGTATAATCCTGTTCCTGAAAGGACTGCATATCAGTTCACCCCTTCCGCCGCCTTGGCCTGCGTCAGTTCTTCCTCCAAGGCGTTCTGGATGCTGTTGATGCGCTGGTACAGGCCCGGCTGGCTGCACAGCTCAGCGTGCGTGCCCTGCTGCGTAATCTGCCCGTTCTCCAGCACGAGGATGAGGTCAGCCTGCGAGAGCGTCGTCACGCGGTGGCTGATGATGAGGGTGGTCACGTCCTTCTGCTCGTGTCGGAGGGCAGCGCGAATCTGCGCGTCCGTCTCGGTATCCACGGCGGAAAGGGAGTCGTCGAAGATGAGGATGTTGTTGTCCTTAAGCAGCGTGCGCGCAATAGCGATTCGCTGCTTCTGTCCGCCGGAGAGCGTCACGCCGCGTTCGCCCACGACCGTCTCCCAGCCCTTATCCGCCTTGGCGATGAAGCCGGATGCGCTGGCGATATCCGCCGCGTGCTCAATGCGTTCCGCCTCCTGTTCCGGCGCGGTGATGCCCACGTTCTCCCGGATGGACTTGGAGTACAGGAACGGCTCCTGCAGAATCAGGCCGACGTGTGCGCGCAGATATTTGCGGTCAATCTGCTGAATATCCACACCGCCGATGGTGATTTTGCCGCTCGTGGGCGTATACAGCCGCTGCAGCAGGTACATCATGGTGGATTTGCCGCTGCCCGTGCCGCCCAGCACTGCCGCCGTCTTGCCCGCGGGGATGGTGAATGACACGTCGCGCAGCACCGGCACGTTGTCATCCGGATAAGCGAAGGACACATGGTCAAACACAATATCGCCGTGCAGGTCGGGCTTCATGGCGTTCGGCTCATCCGGCTCAGCTTCCTCATGCAGAATCGCCTGCACGCGTTTCATCGAGACCATTGCTTTGCCCGCGTCGGACAGAGTGCGGCCCAGCTGACGAATCGGGAAGAGCAGCATCCCCAGCGTGGAGGTGAAAACAATCAGCGTACCGACAGTAATCCAGCCGTTGCAGGCGTAGATGATGCAGACCACCAGTGTCAGCAGCGTCTGCGTCATGCTGATGGCATCGCCGCCGCCCCAGTAGATGGCGAGCAGTTCATTCAGGCGGAGGTTCTTTTTGCGCAAATCGTTGTTCACGCGGTCGAACTTCTCCACCTCGCGCTCCTGCTGTCCGAAGGCGCGCACGACGCGGACGCCGGAAAGGTTCTCCTGCAAAACGGCGTTCAGCACACCGTCCGCTTCGTCCGCCACCTCAAAGGACTTATGCACCATCTTGAAGAACCACGTCGCGAAGCAGAACAAAGGCGGCACAAGAATCAGGCTGTAGAGCGTAATCGGCACGGAGCGCGGCAACAGGATGCTCATGGCGATAACGACCATCAGCACCGTGTTGACGACTTCCATCACCTGAACCGCCAGAAAGCGGCGAATCGTATCCACGTCAGATGTGCAGCGCTGAATCAGCTCGCCTGCCTGCGCTTTAACGTGGTACGCAAACGGCAGGTGCTGCAAATGGCGGTAGAGGTCATTGCGCAGTTTTCGGGCGATATTTTCACTCGCAATCGCGGAGGAACGCCCCTTAATGAACGTGAACACGCCGTTGACGATGTTCATCAGGATGAGCGCCAGCGCGGGAATCCACAGATTTTGGCGTAGGAAATCGCGTCCGCCGAGGGCGCTAATCGGGTTCATGAGGAAATCCGGCATTGTGAACGGCTCACTGCCCAGTATGCTGTCCACGATTTCGGAGAGCAGCAGCGGCGTTAAAAAGCCGATGATGACCATCATGATGGTCGCAATGAGTGCCCAGAGGAAATGCGTCCAGTTCTGCCCGATGAGGGAGAGCATTGCGCCGAACGGGGTCTGTTTCTTCTTTGGTTTCGTTGTGGTGCGCTGCGTAGGAAATCACTCCTTTCAAGAGAGACAAAGTGGTTGATGACTCATAACTGCCCATTGTATGCTTTTTTCGAAAAGGGTACGAAAAAAGCACCATCCGTCTGAATGCAAACGGCTGGTGCTGCACACAAAACGCATGGTAACAGGAAAAGAGCGTGGAATTTTCCTATTACGGGCGCATATGGGCAGAAAGAGCCGTCGCAGTCAGTCCATTGGCACGGGATACAAGGGTTAGAATCATCATGGTCATTGCGAGGGCCTCCTTTCTGCATAATTTTGATTTTGTTGTGCTTCTCGCAAGCACGCCAGAAACAGTGTAGTCGAAAGTCAAGGTTTTGTCAAGGGGCAAATGGCGGTTTTTTCAAATATTCATCCCATCTTGCGCAGGATTCCCGTTTTCCCAGTCCCAAACCGCCTTTTCAATCAAGTCGGCAGCATTGGCGCAGCCGTGTTCATTGCGCAGGGTCTCCCCGATGCGCGCCGCGTTGCGCGTGTATTCCGGGTTGCTGATGAGTGCGCGCAGTCCCTCCGCCAGATTCTCTGCCGTCAGCTTATCGCGCGGAATCGCTTTCGGCCCGCACCCGGCAGCGTACACCCGCTCCGCCCAGAACGGCTGATCGCCCCCAAACGGCACGACGAGCGTCGGCAGCGCATGGCGCAGGCTGGTTGCGGTCGTCCCCGCGCCGCCGTGATGCACCGCCCCTGCCATATGCGGGAACAGCCAGTCATGCGGCACACTTTTCACATAGAAGATGTTCGCATCTTTTGTCTTTGCTTCCTGCTGACCCCAGCCCAGTGCCACCACCGCCCGCACACCGGACAATTTCACCGCCTGCCGGATGATTTCCGCCAGTTCACCCATGTCGCCCGACACCATCGACCCAAAGCCGATGTACACCGGCTCGTCGCCCGCGCGCAGGAACTCCGCCAGCGCCGGGTCAGGCGTGTAGTCCACCGGGCGCTCATCCCACCAGAAACCGGACATGTGGATGTTGTCCGCCCAATCCTCCGGGCGCGGCACAAGCGTCGGGCTCATGGCGTAAATCACGGGCACTTGCTTGCCCTTCACGTCATAATCCGGGCGCAAGCGAACGCGGCGCTTTGCCATGTCGTTCTCCTTGCGCCAATCCGAGAGGTAGCGGTGCTCCAGCGCCGAAATCAGCAGATACCCAATGCGATAGCTCAGCACATTCCACCACTTGCCGAGCTTGCGGAACGGCGCGGATGAAATTGGCATATCCTTGCACGGATCCATCGGGAAATACTGCGTCTGGATGCACGGAATATCGTACTTCTCCGCAATCGAATAGAACATCGACCCGAAGAATGTGCAGACGATGGCTTCCGCGCCCTCCGCGCAGTGCAGCAAATCATCCAGCAGCATCGGCGCAATATCGCGGATACCCTTCTCAAACTCCTTCAAGTACCGCACGCCCACCGCGTCCGGCTGGAGCAGCCGCCCCATCATATCCACCACGTCGCCGGAAATGGGATAGAAGGACATTCCCGCTTCCTCAATCATGCCCTGAAACGGCGCAAACGCCGCAATCGTCACCTCATGCCCCCGCTCGTGAAGCTCCCGTCCCAGCAGCATATACGGCCGCACGTCGCCCGTCGAGCCGAGCGTTATCATTGTGATTTTCATCATTACCTCCAATGATTTCGAGATAAGTTAAAGGTATACAAACTAAAAAACTAACAATAAAATTCAAGTATGTAGAAGAAACCAAAAGCGCCATCAAGCGCGCTTGCTTCCCGTCGCACACGGGTCATACCACCCCGCAGGAACTTTCACCCGGAAGCCCTCGAATGCACTTTCCGCATCCGCCTTCACCACGCAGTGCGGCGTATACACATGCCGCATCCCCTCCTGCATCCGTGCCATGCACCACTGCGCCAAGTCCACCGCCAGCGAATTCCCTTCCGCCAACGGCACAAATGCATCCCGCCGCACCAAAAAGCACATTGGCGAAACCGCAGTGACATTGTAGCTGGTTCGGTTCATGCCGTGCCATCCGCCCGCCGACACCGGCAAGCCGCGATTCCGCGACCGCACTGTGCCGTCCGGCAGAATGTCGTATCCGGCATGAAGCACCCGATTGCGCGCATCCGCCACCAGCGGCGTCACCGCGCACACATCCGGGCGCTGGGCGTACATCATCATCTCCCGCAAGCCGTCCGCATCAGGCTCCGCCGTGTCTCCCCACAGGAACAGCAGCATGTCCGCCGACGCATCCACCGCCAAGCGGTTCACATCCGCAGCGGACGCATCCCGCGCAAGCCGCAATGCTGCGACGGTAAAATCCCCCACGTCATACCGCAGCCGCAGCACACCGTCCTCCACCCGGCACGTTCCCGGAAACCCGGTGCGGCGCATACTTTCCTCCACCGCCCGCGCCGCCGCGTCCAGGCAAACCGCCAATTTCGTGTGGCTCATCGACCCCCGCAGCGTCCGCCAGTGGTACAGCACGCGCGGAATGTGGATGACGCCGTCCGCCCGTTCGCACGCGCGGAGCAGCAAATCGTGATCCTGCGACCCGTCGAATGCCGGTCGCAATCCACCGATGGCATCCAGCAGCGTCCGCCGAATCACCGACAAATGGCAGATATAGTTGCCGGAGCGCAGATTGTCCGGACAGAAATCCGGCTTGCGGTGCGCATCAACATGAATCGCGCCGTGGGCGGTCAGCTTATCCTCATCGGTGTAGAGCACGTCGGGGTGGTGCGCGTCGATGGCTTCCGCAATCCGCCAGAGCGCATCCGGCGCAAGCACATCGTCGTGGTCGCACAGGGCGATATACTCCCCCGTCGCCATTTTAATCGCGCGGTTCGTGTTGCCGGATATGCCCGCGTTTTCCGCCCCAAACGCGATGTGGAATCGACTGTCCCGCGCGGCGATTGCTTCCAGCGCCTTTCGCGTCTCGGCGGACGTGCTGCCACCGTCGTACAGGCAGGCTTCCCACGCGCCGTGCGTCTGGGCAAGCAGCGAATCCGCCAGCGCGCGGAGGAATTTCGGGCGCGTGTTGAACACGGGGACGACGACGCTGATGCGCACGTTCGGGAAGGGGTGCGCGCGCTGGGTCGCCAGTTCGCGCTTGGATGCTTTCTCCCGCCGGAATCGCCATTCGTCCCGCAGCAGCACCCGTGCCGCCAGCATTTCACCCGCGCGGTGCAGCGTGTACCCCGCGCCATGCATCCGCACATACGCCCGAACCCGTTCCGCCCACTGCACGCGCGTCCCTCCCGCCGACTTTCCTGCCCTCATCATACCATGTGCCGCGGGTTTTGTAAAGCACCGGGCGATTTTCTGCCAATTCGGAACAATTTTCGCAAAACCGCTTGACAAACGCCCGAAAAAGTGCTAAACTAAATCTCGTTCCGGCAAGCCCGGACGAACCGCATAGGGGCATGGTGTAATGGTAACACGTGGGTCTCCAAAACCTTTGTTGAGGGTTCGAGTCCTTCTGCCCCTGCCAGTGATGAGCCAGTTTCGTGAGAAGCTGGCTCGTTTTTATGTGCATGGATATGAAAAATCCGCCTCCGAGAATGGGAGGCGGACAGCGGATTTATTCCTATATTTGTATTAGCGGATAACCTCAACGTCTGCAATTCCCAGTTTTGCACCTCCGCCAAGCGCAGTAACAACATCTGACTTGCCTTTGATTGTTACAATAACTTTCTTTGCGCCCATAGGGATGTTCAAAGTATCTGCATTTGAACGTTTAGAAGCAAGATTAAGGCTTTTGTTACTTTCTATGGAAGCACTATGTTGACCATATGATAGATATACCTCAAAAGTTGCACCATTTGCAACAGAACCCGCTCTCTGTCCATCAACATAAAGTACACCATTCACCGCTACTCCCCAGATTATCGCACGTTGTCTTTCAAATCGAACCATACAGCCTGCCTTGCGAACAGGTGCACCACAGCCGGGGCAAGCACTTGCAGCATCAGAAATATCGCGTCCACATTCCGGACATTTAATCATTGCCATCGTATACACATCTCCTTATCATTTTCCCTGAATGAACCTCGTTTCCGTTAGTGTCTTTGCGTAGTTTTATCCCTACATCGTCCGCATCACTTTCTACATCTCCCCTCCTTCACAATTTCCTTCTTCCATTTTACTCCCCCTCGAAAAAAGCCAAGTGTTTTCTTGCGGAATTATATATTTCCGGCATTTCTAACAAAAGCATGGAAAATTGTTGTGTATCTTCACAACGACTTTCGTGTCGGCGTGTAACCGCATTTCAGAAAATCGGTTTTTTCTGAAATCAGCTGCCTCAAATCCCCCCTCCAAATTTCAAATTCGCACAGAAAACGCGCCCGCCGACCTTCCGACGAGCGCGTTTATACTATTGGGGGCTCTCCTCCCGAATTCAGTGCAGGACTTGCTGGACACCCCAGTTATCACATTTACACAAAGGAGGTAGTCAGCCGCCGAGTTGTGCGGTGTTGCTTTAAATTACTTCTTATTCTTCTGCTCCACCATCGCCTTGACCTTCAGCGGCAGACCGAGCAGGTTGATGAAGCCCGCGGAATCCTTGTGGCTGTACAGGTCGTGGCTGTCGCCGAAGGTAGCGATTTCCTCCATGTACAGGCTGTTCGGCGACTTCACGCCCGCGTTGATGCAGTTGCCCTTGTACAGCTTCAGCTTCACCGTGCCGTTGACCGCCTGCTGCGTGCTGTCCACAAACGCGGAGAGCGCCTCGCGCAGGGGCGTGTACCACATGCCGTCGTACACCAGCTCCGCGAACTTGCTCGCGACCAGCTCCTTGTAGTGGCTGGTGGCGCGGTCAAGCGTGATGGATTCGAGGATGCCATGCGCGGCGTAGAGCATCGTTCCGCCGGGGGTTTCGTACACGCCGCGGGACTTCATGCCCACCAGACGGTTCTCCACCAAATCCGCGCAGCCAACGCCGTTGCGGCCCGCGATTTCGTTCGCCTTCGTCAGCAAATCCACCGCGTCCAGCTTTTCGCCGTTGATGGCGACCGGCACGCCCTGCTCGAAGTCCACCGTGACGTATTCGGGCTGATCAGGTGCCTTTTCGGGCGTGACCATCGTCAGCAGCAGATCTTCCGGCGGCTCGTTCCACGGATCTTCCAAATCCGCGCCCTCGTGGCTGATGTGCCAGATGTTGCGGTCCATCGAATACGGGCGATCCTTCTTGACCGGGACGGGGATGCCGCGCTTTTCGGCGTAGTCAATTTCTTCCTCACGGGTCTTGATGTCCCAGATACGCCACGGCGCGATAATCTGCATGTTCGGGTCAAACGCCTTGATGGTCAGCTCGAAGCGGACTTGGTCGTTGCCCTTGCCGGTGCAGCCGTGGCAGATGGCAGTGCAGTTCTCCTTGTGGGCGATTTCGACGAGGCGCTTGGCAATCAGCGGCCGTGCGAAGGACGTGCCCAGCAGATACTTGCCCTCGTAGACCGCGCCCGCCTTGAGCGTCGGCCAAATGAAGTCCTCGACGAACTCCTTGCGCAGGTCTTCGATATACAGCTTTTCAGCGCCGCACTTTTTCGCCTTTTCGTGGAGGGGCTCCAGCTCTTCGCCCTGCCCGACGTCGCCCGCAACGCAGACCACGTCGCAGTCATAATTTTCCTTCAGCCACGGCACGATAATCGAGGTATCCAGACCACCGGAATAAGCCAGCAATACGCGCATCTTCGCCATAACAATCGACTCCTTTATCTTCATCCTGATTTTCATCATTTTGTGTCCGCCTGCCGGACAAGATGGATTATACACCAGGATGAATAAAAATGCAATAGGTCTGCATATATTTCATTGGATTTTTTTCGGGGGGCAGATTGCAACCGTAAGAGATGATGCGGTGTATATCCACTACAACCCTTTTGCCTCCACACGCTGCGTGCAAATTGCAACAAAAACTCGCGGGTACAGTAGGGAAGCCATTCCTCTTTGCCCCCACATGCTCTGTGCAGATTACAACAATCCGAAAGGAGAAAAAACATGAGTATGACTTCGCTTTGTCTCCACACGCTCCGTGCAAATTACAATAGGAAAAGCAATGAACAAACTGACAATCATCGGCTTTGCCTCCACACGCTCCGTGCAGATTGCAGCCGCAAAGCACCGCGCCCCGAAGCAAAGGAGATTCTTTGCCTCCACTCGCTCCGTGCAGATTGCAGCGACAGCTTCTCGAACGAGATGCGCAAGCTGCAAACCTTTGCCTCCACTCGCTCCGTGCAGATTGCAGCGGCAGAAATGCACAGAATGCATATGCACTTTTTAGAACGTGTGTTGAGTTGGTAGATAGCTTTTCAGTATTGAACAAAGCAATGCTGCGCTGACTATTTTTCCGAAACTCTTCTGCTGTCAAGGCGACCTTTGCCGCCATTAGCGACAGCCCCGGACGGACAATCGACCGGTTTTGCTGGTGCGAACCGCACCTGTTTTTTATGTTAGCTGATGATTCGCCTGATACCCATGCTGGGAATCGTATGCGGCAGTTCTGAAAGCCGCTGAATCGTCATGTGATGATACGCAACAAATTGAGGATAGTCACGTTGAAGTGCCTCGCGGTCAAATACACGGTAAAGTTCTTCTCCAAACTCTTTCTTTAATTCCTTCCTATTATATTCCGGCAATCCCTGCTTGCAATGCTGCAGTAGAAACGCCGAGTACAAATCGCGCTGTATGCGTTCGCCGTCCGGCATAACGTTCCAGCGGTTTTCAAGTGCCTTTTCGATGCAGGTATCTGTCTGGTGGTTGTACTGGCTGGCGCGCACATGCGTATCAACTTCTTTCACCCCTTCCAGCCCGCGCGACTGGCATTTCTGTTTCAGCATCGTAATCAGCATGGCAGGTGCTTTGTTGGCAATGGATTTTCCGAATCGCTTTTTGCGTTTATACCGTCCAGTCTTTTCGGAAATCTCCGTTTTATTTGCTCTGTGGACCAAATCGCAGTAACTCATGTTCTCCACAAAGAAGCAATCACCCAGCGTCAGCAGATAATTTGCCAATTCGTTATGCTGCTGTTTTCGGATGTCCGCCTGATGATGCTGAATCATTGCCAGCTGGTGCTGAATCCGTCTGTATCGCTTGGACTTGTTCCGCGTCAGCTTCACGCCGCGCTTAAATGTTCCATCCGGATTGTAATTTTCCGGATTTGTTGCGCGTCGGCTTCTGTCCATCTTGCGCTGCAAGCGCCGCTTTTCTTGCTCTATATTCTGCACGTGGTCAGCCAATTCCAGCAGATTAACCTCCTTATCGGTCGAGTATGCCAGCGTTCGCGTGCCAATGTCGATGCCGACGACACCATGCCCGATAGGATGCTTCGGCGCACCGCTTGCCGGGTCGCGCTTCACCGCCGGCTTTCCTTCCAAAACAAGCTGTGCATACCAATGCGGCTTTGTTTTGCCGTCTTTGCGGAGGATGCGGACAAATTTCACATGCCTTTTCAACATCTCGGCCTCGTAAGGATTATCAGGTGATAATTTCAGCAAAAACTCTCTTTTTACCTTCTTGCGGTCACGATTACCTTGCTGATTCCATATAATTCTATCTTCTCGGAACATAATCTCCTTTCCACCGCTTTTCTTCTGTGAATAGCCCTGCACGGAACAAAGTTCACCCGGCTTTTTGAAATGTACTTTTCCCTTCTGCTTATAGTTGTCAACGAACACCTTATCAAAAGCAATCCACACCTGTGCTGTAATTCCATGCAACGCTACATTTGCGCCGATATTATCATTAAAGTGCTTATAGTATTTTTCCATATCAGCCTTAAAGGCATTTCTGCTAAAACCATTTTCTTCCAAAAATGCTTTTCTCTTTTTTTCTAATGCCCACTTTTCCTTCTGATTGCTGGCAGCATCAATCATTTTCATGATTTCTTGGTATTCAGGCATTCTTTCAACTTGGCATTTCTTCTTTAGTTCGGCATGAACCAGCGTATTATACAGCTGCCGCGCAATCTCGAAACGCTTTTCAAGATGGTCAGACTGCCATTTTTCCAATTTAAGGGGCAGCGTCAGACAACAAGTCGCCCCGTCCTCCTTTTTCTCCTCATTGTCCACGAGTGTCACTCCCCTTCCTTTGCTTTTCCACCCCATTATACCGCATCTTCCGCACATTTTCAAGCAAGAACAGCAAATTCGACATTCATCCGCTGTTTTTTTGTTGTACAGCGCTTTTTGCATTTGCCTCCTTCGTCCATTTATTCGCCATTCCATTCATCCCGTTCCGAAAACGTATTAAATTGTGAAAAAAATATCGTTAAAACCGTGTCAGCCACTTGACAAGAGCTTAACAATCTGCTACACTGTTCTCGTCACCCCGACAAACACCGACATTCCCCGTTCGCGGGCGCATCCCCGCAGGACGGATGAAGCATAAGGAGAGAGTATCATGGCGAAAGAGTATCCGATCGTCGATAACGTGGAGAGCTTCGAGGCTGCCCTCGCCCGCGTCCGCGCGGCACAGAAGGTCTATGCGACCTACACGCAGGAGCAGGTGGACAAGATTTTCAAGGCAGCTGCCCTCGCCGCGAACAACATGCGCATCCCACTGGCGAAGATGGCGGTGGAAGAAACCGGCATGGGCGTGGTGGAAGATAAGGTCATCAAGAACCACTACGCCGCTGAATACATCTACAACGCCTACAAGGACACGCAGACCGTCGGCGTGCTGGAGCGCGACGAAGCATTCGGCATGATGAAGGTTGCAGAACCTATCGGCGTTGTCGCGGCGGTCATCCCGACCACCAACCCCACATCTACCGCCATTTTCAAGACGCTGATTTGCCTCAAGACCCGCAACGGCATCATCATCTCTCCCCATCCGCGCGCGAAGAAGTCCACCATCGCCGCCGCGAAGGTTGTGCTGGAAGCCGCTGTGGCTGCCGGCGCGCCCGAAGACATCATCTCGTGGGTCGATGTTCCCTCGCTGGAGCTGACCAACATGGCGATGAAGGAAGCCGACATCATCCTTGCCACCGGCGGCCCCGGCATGGTCAAGGCGGCATACTCCTCCGGCAAGCCTGCGCTGGGCGTCGGCGCTGGCAACACGCCCGCGATTATCGACGAATCCGCTGACGTGAAGGTGGCCGTCAACTCCATCCTGCACTCCAAGACGTTCGACAACGGCATGATCTGCGCGTCCGAGCAGTCCACCATCGTGCTGGACAGCATCTACGACGCAGTGAAGGCGGAGTTCGCCAAGCGCGGCGCGTACTTCCTCGAAGGCGAAGAGCTGGACAAGGTGCGCAAGACCATCATCATCAACGGCGCGCTGAATGCCAAGATTGTCGGTCAGAAGGCGCACACCATCGCCAAGCTCGCAGGCGTGGACGTGCCGGAAACCGCCAAGGTGCTGATTGGTGAAGTCGAATCCGTAGATATTTCTGAAGAGTTCGCGCACGAGAAGCTCTCTCCCGTGCTGGCGATGTACCGCGCCAAGGACATCGACGATGCGTTCGACAAGGCGGAGCACCTGATTGCTGACGGCGGCTACGGCCACACCTCTTCTATCTACCTGAACGCCGTCACCCGCAAGGATTTGATTGACCGCTTCGCCGCGCGCATGAAGACCTGCCGTATTCTCGTCAACACGCCTTCCTCTCAGGGCGGCATCGGCGACCTGTACAACTTCATGCTGCGTCCGTCGCTGACGCTGGGCTGCGGCTCGTGGGGCGGCAACTCCGTCTCCGAGAACGTCGGCGTCAAGCACCTGCTGAACGTCAAGACTGTTGCCATCCGGAGGGAGAATATGCTGTGGTTCCGTGCGCCTGAAAAGGTCTACCTCAAGAAGGGCTGCCTGCCCGTCGCCCTGAATGAACTCAAGGCAGTTATGGGCAAGAAGCGCTGCTTCATCGTCACCGACGCGTTCCTGTTCAAATCCGGCTTCACCAAGGCGATTACCGACAAGCTGGATGAGCTGGGCATCGTCCACACCACGTTCTACGATGTTGCGCCCGACCCGTCCCTCGCCTGCGCGAAGGAAGGCGCAAAGGCCATGACCTCCTTCCAGCCGGACTGCATTATCGCCATCGGCGGCGGTTCCGCAATGGACGCCGGCAAGATTATGTGGGTCATGTACGAGCATCCGGAAGTGGACTTCCTCGACATGGCAATGCGCTTCATGGATATCCGCAAGCGCGTGTACACCTTCCCGAAGATGGGTGAAAAGGCGTACTTCATCGCCATCCCGACCTCCGCCGGCACGGGCTCCGAAGTCACCCCGTTCGCCGTCATTACCGATCAGGACACCGGCGTGAAGTACCCGCTGGCGGACTACGAGCTGCTGCCGAAGATGGCGATTGTGGATGCTGACATGATGATGTCCGCGCCGAAGGGCTTGACCTCCGCCTCCGGTATCGATGCGCTGACCCACGCGCTGGAAGCCTATGCCTCCATGATGGCGACGGACTTCACCGACGGTCTGGCGAAGCAGGCGGCTCAGCTGATTTTCGAGTATCTGCCCGCGTGCTACGACAACGGTCAGAACGAGCCGGTTGCCCGCGAAAAGATGGGCAACGCCGCCACGATGGCTGGCATGGCGTTCGCGAACGCGTTCCTCGGCGTCTGCCACTCCATGGCGCACAAGCTGGGCGCGTTCCATCACCTGCCGCACGGCATCGCCAACGCGCTGCTGATTGAGCTGGTCATCCGCTACAACAGCGCGGAGGTTCCCACGAAGATGGGCACCTTCCCGCAGTACGCCTATCCGCACACGAAGCACCGCTACGCTGAATTCGGCGAGTACCTCGGCTTCAAGGGTGCGAATGACGACGAGACGGTGGAAAACCTGATTCGCAACATCCATGCCCTGAAGGAGCGCGTCGGCATCAAGAATACGATTCGCGACTACGGTGTGGACGAGGAGAAGTTCCTCGCGACGCTGGATGAAATGTCCGAGCAGGCGTTCGACGACCAGTGCACCGGCGCGAACCCGCGCTACCCGCTCATCAGCGAAATCAAGGAAATGTATCTGAAGGCGTACTACGGCGAGTAATGCGCCATTCTCCCCGGCTTGGCAGGAATGCTTCTGCTGGGCCGGGCATTTTTGAGCACAAAAAATTTTGTCCGCTTGCAGGAATGTCGTATTTGGGCGGCGAATAGATATTCAGGACAAATATCAGGTTTTGCTGGTCGCCCCCAATCAGCACGCGGGCAAAGCATGACAACGTGCTCAACTCAATCGCGAAAAGGGAGTCCGGAGGGTCACAGACCCTTTGGCAGGTCAAGGGCAGCGCCCTTGCGCCTCTCCCCCCCAATAAACATGAACCATATAGAAGGAGGTTTCCCTATGGATTTGACGCATGTGATTGCCGAGCGGGAAAATAAGAAGATTTACCGCGACGGCGCCAAGGCCATCAAAGTGTTTGCCGAAGGGTACAGCAAGGCGGACATTCTGAACGAAGCGCTGAACACGGCGCGCGTGGAAGAGACGGGCCTGCCGATTCCCAAGCTGCTGGCTGTTGACACGGTGAACGGTCAGTGGGCGATTACGACGGAGTTCGTCGAAGGCGACACGCTGGCGGCGCTGATGGCGGCGCATCCGGAAAAGGAAGACGAGTACCTGAACCTGTTTGTGGACATTCAGATGAAGGTTCACGCCTGCACCTGCCCGATGCTCAACAGCCTGACGGAGAAGATGCAGCGCAAGATTTCCGCCACCGACCTCGACGCGACCACCCGCTACGAGCTGCACACCCGCTTGGCGAGTATGCACGTCCACAAGAAGGTCTGCCACGGCGACTTCAACCCGTCCAACATCATCATCGCCCCCGACGGACAGTGGTACATCCTCGACTGGTCGCATGCCACGCAGGGCAACGCGTCCGCTGATGTTGCCCGCACCTACCTGCTCTTCGTCCTCGAAGGCAAGGAAGCGCTGGCGGAGAAGTACCTCTCCCTCTTCTGCAAGAAGAGCGACACCGCCAAGCAGTACGTCCAGCAGTGGATTCCGATCGTCGCCGCGAGCCAGTCCCTCAAGGGCAAGCCCGAAGAGCGCGACCTGCTTATCCGCTGGGCAAGCGTTTGCGAATACGAATAATCATCCAAGGGACTGGCTTCGGTCAGTCCCTTTTCTTGTGGGGGGATGTGAGACTGCCATGTAACCATTTCCCCGTATTTGTCGAAATCTGGCACATTTTCGGTTTTTCCTATGTAACCCACTTTTCATCCCCTTTTTTTCGTGGTATCATCATTATAAGAAGGGGGAATTTACCCTTTTCAAACTTATCTGCCGCGGTTGTTTATCAACCGCTCCCGCAATCAGTATGAATGAATTATACACAGCAAATATTTTCCTCAGCGTCTTCGCCATGGCGATTATGCTCTTCTCCCTGCGCGGCGACATCAGCCAATCCAAGATCCGAAACCTGCTCTGCGGCGGTCTGTACGCCACCATTACCATTTGCGCGCTGTGTGAGTGGTCGGGCGTGCAGATGGATGGCACGCCGCCCGCGCTGATTCCGCTGCATATCGCCGTCAAGACCATCGAACTTTCGCTTGCGCCGCTAATCGGGCTGTTCGCGGGCTGCGTCATCCATCCCTGCCCGCGGAAAGTGGTACACAGGCTGCTGTGCCTTGCGGGCTTCCACGCGCTGCTGGTGCTGCTCTCGGCGTTCACGGGGCTGATGTTCTATGTCGATGGGCAGAATTTCTATCACCACGGATCACTCTACCCGCTCTACACGTTCGCCTACATGGGCAGCATGGTGTTCTTCCTCGTGCAGATTTGGTTCGCCTGCCGCGCCTACCAGTATACCGGCGGCACACAGCTGATGCTCGCGACGCTGTTCGTGCTGTTAGGGCTGATGGTGCAGTTTTTCCTGCCGATGGTCAGAATCGACTGGATTACCATCAGCTGCGGTGCGCTGATGATGTCGAAATTCTCCAGCGACATGGTGCTGCAAACCGATGGGCTGACGCAGTTGGTCAACCGCTTGGGCTACGAGCATTATCTGGCGCGCCTGCGTGTGCCTGCCGCCATCCTGATGTTTGACGTTGACCGCTTCAAGGACGTCAACGACTGCCATGGGCACTTGATGGGCGACGCCTGCCTGCGGGCGATTGCCGGCTGCATCCGCCGCGCGTATGGGAATTACGGGACGTGCTTCCGCATCGGCGGCGACGAGTTCTGCGTGATACTGACGCGGCGAAACGCGCAATACAACACCATGACGGAGATTTTCCAGCACCTGATGGATGCGGCGCGGGCGGAGAATCCGGTTCTGCCGACGGTATCGGTAGGCTGTTCGCATTTTAATCCGTCAACGGATGATTTGGCGGAGTCCTTGGCGCGGGCGGATGCGCGGATGTATCAGAATAAGGAAGCGCATAGATAAACACAGCCGCGACGAGTGAATACGCTCGTCGCGGCTGATTTTATTACCGGTTCACATACGCGTCAATCTCGTTCCTGCTGGAGATTTGCAGCTTCTCAAAAATGCTCTGCATGTACGACTTCACCGTGTTGACGGAAACGCCCATCAGCGCGGCGATTTCCTTGTTGCTGCGACCCTTCGCGGCAAGCATGGCAATCGAAAACTCGTAGGGTGTGAGCGCGTCGGTTACCTGCAGCGTCGACACGGGGTTGTGAATTTTCATCCACCCGCGGCTGAAGCGATAGACCGACTGCACAATCTTGTTGTACGTTTCCGGCTCCTGCTTGCGCAGCGCGCGCTCCACCTGCCCCTGCAAAATGCCGTGATGCTCCACAAACGGGTGGATGTACCCCTCGCGGCTGGCGATGCTCCACGCGGCATCGAACTTCTGCTCCGCGCGTTCATCCTGCTTCAGGCTCATGCAAATCATGCACAGGACGATGTTGAGGTAGATGCTGTCAATGGGGTAGCGCGTGCCCGCCATCAGCAGGGCGGATTCGGCAATGCCCATCGCGTGTTCGTATTCGCGCCGGATGTAGAGCGCGTGGGCGATGGCGTACATGGCGAAATACTGCATTCCGGGCGGAAGAATACCGATAGCGGGGCGGATAGGGGTCAAGTCGAGCTTCTCGGAGTGGAAGAACACGCTGATGAGCGCGTCGGTAATGCTGCTGTACAGCCGCCACGAATCGTCGTTTGCGCGCTGCCCGTCCCGCTGAATCATTTCGAGATTCCGGCGGCACTTGGCGGCGTCCCCCGTCTGCAGCATCGCCATCGTGTTGGTAATCAGCGCGGACAGGCGGATTTCGGGGCACTTGCTCGTCAGGTATTTCTCGCTGATTTCGCGGGCTTCCTCGTGCTCATCGCGGAAATAGTGGTGCAGGGCGCAGGCGATGTCGCGTTCCTCCTCGTCGTTCATGGTCAGCAGGAGATTTTGGAAGCCGTTGTCGCACGGGCGGGAAATCAGCGGCATATAGCACTTTGCCATCCGCGGGGGGATTTTTTCCTGCCCGCGCTGCCCGCTCTTGCGCAAATCCGCCGGATGCGGCGTATTCGCCGGAATCAGCCACCCGCCCGATTTCCGGATTGCCCCCTGAATCCGCCCGGTATTCAGGTAGTAATTCACCATGCGGATGGAAACGCCCCACAGCTCCGCTATTTCCTTTACGCTGAGGTAGTCCAATGCGCATCCCCTCCTTGTTCTCCTTGTTTACGCTTACGGAATTGGCTCCCAAAGCATGGTCGCCGTTCGATTGCCATACGAGCCCTTGGGCAGCATGTAGGAGCGCGGCGTTCCTGATACGCCGTCGATTTTCCAGCCCACAAAGGTATAGCCCGGGAGGTAGTAGGACGGGTCTTCTTCCGGTAGCCCGAAATAAATTTGGTTGTTGATGGTGTATTGAACCCAATTATATGCTTTGCCGTGGCTCACGTAGGTAATGGTGTACGTCGCCACACGCCACTCCGCCTCGTAAATGCGGTCGCCGGTTGAGCCTTCGGGGATAATCATCGGCGTTGAAGGGAACTGACCGCTGCCATCGAGGACCCAGCCGGCAAATTCGTAGCCCGGACGCTCGGGAGGGATGGGCAGGGTGACGGAATCCTCCACGGTGTAGCGTATCGAAGCTATGACTGCGCCGCCGTTCGTGACCAGTGTGATGGTGTATCTGATCACCTTCCAGTTTGCGGTATACGCCTTGTTTCCCGTCGAACCCTTCGGAATTTTGACGCTTGTCTGCGGCGTCGTGATGCGCTCGCCCGTCCAGCCGACAAACTCGTAGCCGTTGCGGGTCGGGGTCGGCAGCTCGAAATCCTCATCCGTTATGGTGTAAACCACCTTTTCTTGACCGCTGCCGCCGTTCAAATCCATGGTGATGGTGTACTCCGCCAAACGCCACTCCGCCTTGTAATGGAGGTCGCCGGTTGTGCCATAGTAAATAATGAGCGGCGTGGCAGGGAGCATACCGCTGCCATCGAGGACCCAGCCGGCAAATTCGTAGCCCGGACGGAGAGGGTAAGGCAGGGTGAAGGTATCCTCCACGGTGTATTTTATCGGAGACACGACTGGGCCGCCGTTCGTGTCCAGTGTGATGGTGTATTCAATCACCTGCCAGTTTGCGGTATACGCCTTGTTCCCCGTCGAACCCTTCGGAATTATGACGCTTGTCTGCGGCGTCGTGATGCGCTCGCCCGTCCAGCCGAGGAATGTGTAGCCCGTACGAACCGGGGTCGGCAGCGTAATCGGACTGGATGTCACCGCGTAGGAAATCGCGTCCAGCGCGTTGCCGCCGCTCGTATCCAGCGTGATGGTATACTCTATCGCCTGCCAGCATCCAGTATAAGTGCGGTCGCCCGTCGTCCCCTTCGGGATGGTGACATTCATCTGCTTTTCGCCGGGCGCATAACCGTCCAGCCGCTGCCATCCCAAGAATTCGTAGCCCGTTCTTGTGGGGGGCTGCAGGGCGAAATCAGGCGTTTCCACCGTGTAGTGAATCGTTTCTGCCTCGCTTCCATCGCCCTTGTACAGGAAGATGTTGTAGGTGATTATCTCCCAGTTCGCGGTATACGTCCTGTTTCCCGTCGAACCCTTCGGAATTATGACGCTTGTCTGCGGCGTCGTGATGCCCTCGCCCGTCCAGCCGACAAACTCGTAGCCGTGGCGGGTCGGGGTCGGCAGCTCGAAATCCTCATCCGTCATGGTGTAAACCACCTTTTCTTGACCGCTGCCGCCGTTCAAATCCATGGTGATGTTGTATTCTGTCAGTTTCCAGTTCTCGATATACGTCTTGTCGCCCGTCGAACCCTTCGGGATGGTCACGTTCGGCTGCGGCGTCGTGATGCCCTCGCCTGTCCAGCCAAGGAACGTGTAGCCCGTGCGGGTCGGGGTCGGCAGCGTGAAGGTTTCCTCCACCGTGTAGACATACGCTCCCGATGAGCCCGCATTGCCCCCTTCCAGCAGCGTAATGATGGTGTATTCAATCACCTGCCAGTTCGCGGTGTAAGTGCGGTCGCCCGTGCTTCCCTGCGGGATTTCAATGGTTTTCTGCGGTTCGGTGATGCCCGCGCCCGTCCAGCCGAGGAAGATGTAGCCCGTGCGAACCGGGGTCGGCAGCTGGAACGCTTCCGATTCCACCGTGTACTGGATGGGGCGGATTGGATCGCCGCCTGCCGTGTCCATCGTGACGGTATAAAGCTTGTCCGCCGTCAGCGTCAAGGTCAGCGGCGCGTAGGGCATGAGGAAGGAAACCGCGTCGTTCCCCTCGCTGATACTCAGGGAAATAGCGGGGTCGCTCAGGAAAACGTGGATGCCGCGATAGCCCGCTGCGGGCGCGATTTGCACCGTCACCTGCTCACCCGCGCGGCACAGCAGGTCGTTGCCCTCCGCCGGCATGTCGCTGCCCCAGAGGACGTTCTGCGCGTCGATGGTCACGCGCTGCGTGTCCGCCGTCCACGTCAGCGTAACGATGCGCCTTTCTTCGCGGCCTGTTACGGGCAGGAATGTGTCCGTCTCCTCGCCGCGCAGTCCCGTCAGGTGAATGAGGGCACGCTCGTCCGCGCCGAAGTCGCCGCGCTTGAACTGCGTCACCCACTCGCCGCGCTCCTTATCGAAGGTGAAGCTCGCCACGGCGCCGCTGCGCAGGGTCAGGCTCGGCGTGAAGTAATCCGGGCGCGCGCCGCTGATGCGAACGCGGTAGGTGATGCGCCCGTCCTGCTCGCCATAGCGGTAGACGTACACCGGGAATTCCGCTACCAGCGTGCTGTCATCCGTCAGCGGGAACGCAACATCGCCCTCGCGGGAGAGATAGACATAATTTTCCGCCACGGCAAAGCAGGATTCGCCGCCATTCAGGCGGTAGACCTTGCTCCACGGGTCTGCGCTGCGCATTTCCGGCAGCAGCACATACTGCTCCTGCAAATCCGGATACTTCTCCGCAAACGCCGCCTCGATGCTGCCCATCATGTTGACCGCGCCCATCGGGCAGCTGTCGCCCGTGTACTGCACTATCGTTTCGGTCAGCAGCGCGCCATCCCAGTCCGCCGTTTCCAGCTGCATGTCCTTGGCGCTCTGGTCAACAAGGCGGAAGCGCACGGTCAGGCTGATTTTCTTCTCCACCTTCAGCTCGCTGCCCATATGCAGCTGCTGCCCCGGCACAAGCGCGTTCTTGCCCGGATTCAGCACAATATCGCCCGTCGGCAGCGGGTCATCCGTCAGGTTCACGAGGTTCGTCGCAATCCCGATATCGAGATTCATCGGCTTGTCCACCACGATGGTGGAGCGGACATTGCCCTCGCCGTTCAGCGACACATTCCCCGATGCGCCCAGAATCAGTTCCTGAACCTCTGCCGCCGCGCCGATGTTCAGCCGAACGTCCTCGTCCGACAGCACATACAGGCGGTCGATTTTGCCGGACGGCAGATTAGCGTTCAGCCCGCCAAGAACCAGCAGATTGCCGTTCATTTCCGGCGCATTGAACTCCGTGTCGCCCAGATGGTCAAAAATCGCGTCGCCGATGAAGGCTTCCGGCGGCTGCGTGTCCTTTTTCAACACAGTGATGCCAAATCGCCCGATGTTCTCCTGAAACGCCGGGTCATCCCAGTCCGTATTGTCCCACATGCCAGCGCCGATTTCTTTCGCCAGCCGCTCCAGCGCTGAGTCCTTGCCCTGCGGTGTCTGGTTCTTGTTGATGGTGTTCAGTGTGTTCAGCGCGCCCATGTTGTTTTCCACAATCATGGCCGCCGATGCTGTACCCGCCCAAATGATGCTGCATAAGAGCAGGAAAATGGTGCTCCATCGTGCGATTCGCTTCATGCTTCTGCCTCCTTGCTGATAGCTTCCGCGGGCTTTTTCCCCATAGAAATCGCCCTTCTGGTTTCAGTATACCATTGGCAAGCGCTGTTTACCACCGCCATTCAATGGATTAATTGGACGTTTCCCTGCCCTTTTCCTGCTGAAAATTCCTGCATTCACGCAGTTTTCCCGTCAATTCGCGCATGTTTTCCGCCGAATGTACCTTTCCAAGGCAGGAAATATCGGTTGCCAAGGATGGCAAAGTGTATCTTTCCAACATACGAAAAAAGGCGAACCGGTTTTGAAGCCGATTCGCCCGTGAATTTGTCCAAACTTGGATGGAATTACTTGGCGATGGTGCAGTGCATGAAGTACTTGTAGCCCAGCGGGTTGGAGAAGAAGCCCTGCACGGAGTCGTCGATCATGAAGATGTCGGTGTAGTAGTACAGCGGCACGATACAGCCGGTATTCATCAGCATATCTTCCGCAATGTGCATCATGGCATAACGGTTCGCGCTGTCGGTGCAGCTCTTGATAGCAGAAATCAGCACGTCATAGGTTTCCGCCCAAGTGCCGTTCTCCACCTTCACGTCGTAGCCGTAGGGGGTCAGGTCGAGGTTGTAGATCTTCAGATCCGCATTCGCGCCCTTGCCGTACTGCACGTCGTTGTTGCCGGAGCCGGTCACCCACATGTCGAGGAAGCAGATCGGGTCGTTGTAGTCCGCCAGCCAGCCGTTGCGCGCGATGGAGTAATCGCCCGCCTTACGGGTGTTCAGGAAGGTGTTCCATTCCTGGTTGTTCAGGTTCATGGTGATGCCGACCGCAGAAACCGCGCTCTGGAGGTATTCGCCAATCGCCTTGTGGGCTTCGGAGGTGTTGTAGAGGTAGGTCAGGGACGGGAAGTTGGTGAAGACGGCGTTCGCCTCGTCGTAGGTGTAGTACTTCTTCAGGGTTTCAACCGCCTTGTCGAAGTTCGCCATGTAGACGTCTTCGTCGTCGGTCACGTCGTAGTAGCCGGTGACGCCTTCCACATGGCCCGCGTTCTTGTAGAACTCAGAGCCGTCCGCATCGGTCATGCCCATCGGGACGAAGCTGGACGCAGGAAGCTGACCAGCCTGACCGATTTCGGTGACGATGTAGTTGCGGTCAAACAGCAGGCCAATCGCCTGACGGACTTCTGCGCGCGCCGCTTCCGCTTCTTCGGGGGTCATGTTCGCGAGCACGTCAGCGGGCAGGATTTCTTCGTTGATGTTCCAGCAGACATAGTAGGTACCAATCTGGCCGGCAACAACGAATTCCGTCGGATACTGTTCCTTCAGGGAAGCGATTTCAGAGGTGGGAACGTCGTCGATCAGCTGCCAGTCGCCCTTCTGGAAGTTCGCCAGCATGTTGTTCGCGTCGTCGGAGAGGTAGAAGTCCAGCTCGTCCATCGTGACCTTGTCCACCGCATGATAGTAGGGGTTCTTGGTCAGGGTGATCTTGCTGTTGTGTTCCCACGCGGTCATGGTGTACGGGCCATTGCCGATGTAGGTGGAAGGATCGGTCGCCCACGCTTCGTTGGCGACGACGTCCTCACGCACGGGCATGTACGCCGGGAAGGCGAGCAGCTCGTTCCAGTAGGCAACGGGGTTGTTCAGGGTAACGGTCAGGGTCTTGTTGTCCACGGCGGTCACAGCGAGGTTTTCCGCCTTGGGGTCGGAGCCGTCCGCAGTGTAGCCCTTGATGACTTCAAACATGTAGCCATAGTCCGCGCCCAGCTCGGAGGAAGCAGCGCGCTTCCACGCGAACTCGAAGTCCTTGGCGGTCAAATCCTTGCCGTCGGACCACTTCAGGCCATCAACGAGCGTGTAGGTGTACGTCACCGTGCCGTCGTCATTGACCACCGGATCCGGCAGTTCCACCGCGCAGTCCGGCAGGATTTCCAGCTTGCCGTCGTCGGTCTGCGCCCAAGTGGACAGGCCTGCGAACAGGTGAGCGACCATCGTCGCGCCGTCCACAGCGGAGTTCAGCGCCGGGTCAAGCGTATCAGGCTCGGACGCGATGCAGACAGCCATGTACGTCTTGCCGTCTTCGGCGACAGCGCACAGGGTGCAGGTCACCATCATTGCGATGGCGAGCAGGAGAGCAGTCAGCTTCTTCATGAAAAAACCTCCCTTAATATTCTGTGACAGCCTTGCTTTTCGTAGACTGTCTGTATCAAAAATGCGTAAAGCGCATCCTTGAAGCACGTTTTTCGCGGATTAACACGCGGACACTGTATGCCAGTGTCACTAACGCAATCGCGCGAAAGGTTCAAGGGACGAAGTCCCTTGCAGAGTCCAGAGACAGCGTCTCTGGCGCCTCCCCTCTTACCCCAATTCCTTCACCCGGTGGCAGGCGACGAAGTGACCCTTCTCGACTTCGTTGAAGGGCGGCATCGACTGCGCGCAGGCTTCGGTGGCGTAGGGGCAGCGCGTGCGGAACGGACAGCCCGACGGCGCGTTCAGGGGGCTTGGAATGTCGCCGGAGAGGACAATGCGCTTGTTCGCGCGCGCCGCCTTCGGGTCAGGCAGCGGAACGGCGGACAAAAGCGACTTGGAATACGGGTGCAGCGGGTGATTGTAGATTTCCTCCGCCGACGCCAGCTCCACCATCTTGCCCAGATACATCACGGCGATTCTGTCCGAAATATGCCGCACAACCAGCAGGTCATGCGCAATGAACAGGTACGTCAGCCCCAGCCGATCCTGCAAATCATCAAACATGTTGATGACTTGCGCCTGAATCGACACGTCCAGCGCCGACACCGGCTCGTCGCAGACGATGAATTCCGGATTCACCGCCAGCGCGCGGGCAATGCCGATGCGCTGCCGCTGACCGCCGGAAAACTCGTGCGCGTAACGCGAGGCGTGTTCACTGTTCAGCCCGACATAGCCCAGCAGCTGCAAAATGCGCTCCTCCCGCTCCTTCTTGGAGGAATACAGGTGGTGCACATCCAGCGGTTCGCCCACGATGTCCGACACGGTCATGCGCGGGTTCAGCGAGGAATACGGATCTTGGAACACCATCGTCGCCTTCGTGCGGAACTTCTGCAAGTCCGCTTTCGTCTTGACGGGCTTGCCATCGTAAATGATTTCGCCCGCCGTCGGCTTGTACAATTGGAGGATGGTGCGCCCAACAGTCGTCTTGCCGCAGCCGGATTCGCCCACCAGACCGAGCGTTTCGCCCTTGTTGATGGTGAAGGACACATCATCGACCGCCTTCAGCGGCTTGGTGCGGAAGAAGCCCATGTTGATGTCAAAGTATTCTTTCAGTCCTTTGACTTCCAGCAATGGCTGGTGCATCTGCGCTTCAGACACAGGGCACTCCTCCTTCCTCCGTGATGCTGCCGTCCTCAACGCCCTTCTTGACGTTCATCCAGCAGGTTGCCATATGGTCGTCGTTGATGAGCATCCGAACCGGCTTCTCTTTCAGGCAAATCTTCATCGCCGCCTCGCAGCGGGGCGCGAACGGGCAGCCCTTGGGCATGTTCAGCAGGTCAATCGGCGTACCGGTAATCGGCTCCAGGCGCTGTCCGTTGTTCTCCGCCGTCGGGATGGAGCGCATCAAGCCCTTCGTGTACTCGTGGCGCGGGTTGTAGAAGATTTCATCCGCCGTCCCCTGTTCGCAGATAGACCCGGCGTACATGACGATGACCTCGTCGCACATCTGGGCGACAACGCCCAAGTCGTGCGTAATCATGATAATCGCCATGCCCATCTTCTTCTGCAAATCGCGCATCAAATCAAGAATCTGCGCCTGAATTGTCACGTCCAGCGCGGTCGTCGGCTCGTCGGCAATCAGAATGTCCGGCTCGCACGCCAGTGCCATGGCAATCATCACGCGCTGCCGCATACCGCCCGACAGCTCGAACGGGTACTGCTTCATGCGCTTTTCCGGCTCGTTGACGTTGACCAACTTCAGCATCTCCACCGCGCGTTCGCGCGCCTGATGGCGGTTGCGGTCGGTGTGCAGCAGAATCGCTTCCATCAGCTGCCGGCCGATGGTGTAGGTCGGGTTCAGGGACGTCATCGGGTCTTGGAAGATAATCGAGATGCGGTTGCCGCGCACGGAGCGCAGCAGCTTCTCGTCCGCGCCGACCAGCTCCTGCCCGTCGAATTTCACGCTGCCGCTGACGATTTTGCCCGTCGGCGCGAGAATCTGCATGACGGAATACGCCGTGACGCTCTTGCCCGAACCGCTTTCGCCCACGATGCCCAGCACCTTGCCATGGTCAAGGCGGAACGAAACGCCGTCCACCGCCTTGACTTCGCCCGCGTCGGTGAAGAAGGATGTATGCAGGTCATTGACTTCCAGCAATGCCATTTTGTCCAGCTCCTTTCATCACGCATTCAGCTTCGGGTCAAATGCGTCGCGCAGGCCGTCGCCGAACAGGTTCAGGCTCAGCACGATGAGGCAGATGACCACGGCGGGGATAATCAAGCGATAGGTGTAGGAATAGATGCCGTTGAGCGCGTCAGAAGCCAGCGAACCCAGCGAAGGCATCGGCGCGTTGACGCCCAGCCCCAGGAAGGACAGGAAGCTTTCGGTGAAAATCGCGTTCGGAATTTGCAGCGCAGTCGAAATAATCACGACGCTGATGCAGTTCGGCAGAAGGTGCTTGCGGATAATCCACCGCGCCTTCGCGCCCGTCGCCTGCGCCGACAGCACATACTCCTGCTCGCGGAGGGACAGAATCTGACCGCGAATCAGGCGCGCCATGCCCACCCAATAGAGCAGACCAAAGACGATGAACATGCTGATGATGTTCGAGCCGATTTTCTCTAAGATGGTGCCTTCCACATGCAGCACCTGCCCCAGCACGACCGACAGCAGGATGATGACCAGCATATCCGGCAATGAGTAGATAATATCGACGATTCGCATGATGAACAAGTCCACCCTGCCGCCGAAATATCCCGCGACTGCGCCAATCATCATGCCAATCACCAGCACGATGATGCTGGCGAAGAAGCCGACAGCGAGGGAAATGCGTGTCCCGTAGACGACGCGGATGAAGTAGTCGCGTCCGTGCGCGTCCGTGCCGAAGATGTGCGGGAAAACAGATTCCCCTTTGTCGATTTTCTTCAGTTCCGTCTTGCCGTACTGGAACGGCGCGAGGTTGTTGTAGCTGTTGTCCATCGGGCGGCCCTTCGTCTGCCCCAGCATCTGGTCATACGAATACGGCCAGAACATCGGAATAATGATGGAGGACAGCGTAATCAGCACAATCAGAATCAGGCTGATGGTCGCGACCTTGTTCTTCAGCAGGCGCTTCACGCCGTCGCGGAAAAAGGTCGAGGACGGCCGCATCCGGGAGATGACTTCCTTTTCCTCCGCCGTCGCGGGCATGAAGGAATCCACATCCAGATGCAGGCTAAAGGGCTTTTTCTTGTTCATCATCATGATGCAGAGGCCTCCTTATTCGTAATCAATGCGCGGATCAACCACCTTGTAGAGCAGGTCGCTGATCAGATTCATAATCACGATTAAAGAGGCGAGGAAAATAGTCGTCCCCATAATCATGGTGTAGTCGCGGTTGGTGATGCTGGATACGAACTGGCGGCCGATACCCGGCACGGCGAAAATCTGCTCGACGACCATCGAACCGGTGACGATGAACGCCAGCATCGGGCCGAAATAGGTGATAACCGGAATCAGCGAGTTCTTCAGCGCGTGACCGAAGATAATTTTCTTGCCCGAAACGCCCTTGGCGCGCGCGGTGCGGATATAATCCTGCCCCAGCACGTCGAGCATGGAGGAGCGCGTCAGGCGCGTGATGTAGCTCATCGGGTAGAGCGCAAGGGTGATAATCGGGAGGATCAGCCCTTCGGCCGTCGCACCGTTCGCGGGTACCCAGCCTAACTTGACTGAGAACACTATCAGCAGGAATGACCCCATAATGAACGACGGCATGGACACGAACGCGGTTGTAATCACCATGATAATCTTATCCAGCACGGTGTTGCGCCGCAGCGCCGCCAGCGCGCCGAGGACGATGCCGGCAATCGCCGCGCTGAACGCCGCAATCAGACCAAGCTTCGCGGAGGTCTTCATGCCATCCAGAATAATGTCAATGACCTGACGGCCGCGCTGCTTCAGGCTCGGCCCGAAGTCCAGCTTCGTCACCACGTCGCGCAGATACGTCACATACTGTTCACCCAGCGGCTTGTCCAGCCCGTACTTGGCCTCCAGCGCCGCCTGCGCTTCCGCGGAAATTGCCTTTTCACTTGCGAACGGTCCACCCGGAATCGAGTGCATCACGAAGAACGTCACCGTGATAACAATCCAGATGGTCAGCAGCGCCAGCAGCACGCGCTTGAGGATATAAAACAGCATCTTGGAATTCATCCGCTCCACCTTCCCGGCAGGGGCGCTGCCGCGTCTGCCTGCGTTTCTTGTTCATCGACACGCCAAACCAACCGGCTTCACCGTGTCGATGCTTTATTATGCAACACTGTATGGAGAGAATCAAGTGTTTTGTTGCACAAACTGTGTTTTTTTTATGTTTTTCTCGTGTATTTTGAATATTTTCGGCCATGTAGTTGCATTTGTCAAGTTTTCTGCAGCTCCTTGTGCATTTTTGCGCACAAAAAAAATGCAGGACGGCGATTCGTCCTGCATCGTGGTAACGAAGTGAATTACTCCGCTGCCGCCAAGCTGCCGAAGATCTCCAGCGGCATGTTTTCCAGCGCGTCGCCCACTTCCTTGCTGGCAACCTGGAACGTCACGGCGAGAACCGTCTCGTCGTCAAGGAAAGCATACAGCGCCAGCACGGTGTCGCCGGGGGTGTACATCAGGCAATAGTTTTCGTTGACATACAGCTCAGCGAGCATTTCTTCCGTCGCGCCCGCATCCTGAATGCCTTGCAGCAGCGTTTCGAAAGTCATCGCGGACTTCTGCACCGTAATGCTGACCGTCTGGTCGGCGTTGACGGCGAAGAGCAGGATGTTCTCGGCGTTTTCCGTGCCTGCGGGGACTTCCTGAACCGCCCAGTCCGCCGGAATCTGCATCGTCAGACCCGTTTCACCCAGCGCAACCGTCTGCGCCTCGAAGCTGACATTCATTTCAACTGCCGGCACTTCCGCTTCTTCCTCCGCGAATGCAAAGGCAGTGCAGCACATCATGAGCGCCATCAGGAGAGCAAGGAGTTTCTTCATATTTGTTTCCGTCCTTTCATTTCCAGCATGATTCGGCTGATTTTTTTCCATATTGAACAGCCGCATCTGGTAACATTTATGATACCAAATGCAAGCCGCTTTTGCAATACGCTTTCGCGCAGGAAAACGGTTGATTCGCGCAGATTTGGGATTTCAGAATGAAGCAGCTTCCATTTTCATTCGGAAAATGTGAGTGAAGTGACTAAAATTTACTTTTTAATTTTCACAAAACAAGCGGTTGATTCCTTCCGTAAAAGCGGACTTTGCATCCCTCCCCCATCACAAAAAGCGGGGCACCGCGCGAGCCTTTCGCCCCCGCAGCCCCCCGCCATCCGCGCCGCGCAATTCCGCATTCCGGATTCCGCATTCCGCATTATTTCTTACTTTTTCGTCCAGTCCTGCTTTTCGCCGATGCCGTAGTTCGCCGGCAGCACGCCGTCATCAACCAGCACGAAGCCCAAATCCGCCGTGTAGGTCGTACTGGCGGAGGTCACCTGAACCGGGTTCGATTCGCCGTTTTCGCCCAGAATCGACGCAATCAGCGGAATATCCGTGCGCATACGCGTCGGCACAACTTCCGCCGGGTAGATGGGCTTGAGCGTGTACACGCCGGGATACAGGTTCTCGAAAGTGTAGTAACCGTACGCGTCGGTTGTCGTTTCCGCGACGAGCTGGTCGTTGCGCCACAGCTCGATGCGCATGTCGCCCAGACCGAGTTCGCCCGCGTCCTGCAGGCCGTTGCCGTTCAGGTCAAGCCAGCAGAAGTCGCCCAGCGTGCCCGGCTGCACCGCGCCGATGTTCTGTTCCAGCTGATGCTGGCTCATGCGCAGGGCAATCAGGTCGCTCTCTCCCTCGCGGGCGGTGTAGGTCGTCATCACGCTGATGTTCTGCCCGTCCTTGAGGCGCGTATCGTCCTTTTCTACGACGACGTAGCCGTTCGGGAGCGTCACACGCAGACGGTAGTTGCCCGGCATCAAGCCGTCAAAGCGGTAGATGCCGTCCTCGCCCGTCGTCGCGTTTTGCAGTTCGCTGCCCTTTTCGTCCAGCAGGACAACCTCCGCGCCGGACAGGGGCGCAATCTCGCCCGCGTTGTCGCACCAGACCATGCCGCCGATGCTTGTGTCAATCTTCAAGCCCAGCATCGGAGCAGTATAGTTGTTGTTTTCGCTAATTTCAATTTCGGTCATGACGAGCTGACTGCCCTCGGTGGTGAAGGTGCTGTCGCCCAGACGCGCCGCCTGCGTACCTTCCTTGAGGTCGTAGGCAAGGCTGTACACGCCGGGGGCAATGCCGTCGATGGCGAACCGCCCCTCCGCATCGGTCTGCACCTGCGCAAACACCGCGCCGGTTTCATCCAGCAGGGTCAGCGTCTCGTTTTCCGGGGTGATTTCGCCCGCGTCCATGCGGCCGTTGTCATTCTCATCCACCCAAACCTGACCGGACATCTTCGACGGAATCACACCGCCAAGCGCCTGATTCAGCCATTCCTCGCCCAGCCCGATTTCGATGCTCACCTGCTGCTCGTTCAGCCCGTGCATCAGCGGCAGGGTCACATTGCCGTCCAGCTTGGAGAGCACCATGCCCTCTGGGAAGCGCAGGGTCAGCGTGTAAGTGTCCGGCCGCAGCCCGGTGAAGCTGTACGCACCCGTCGCATCGGTGAGGACGGTCTGCTCCGTCAAATCCTCGCGGGAGGGGGTCAGAATCAGCGTCACGCCGGCAAGCGCCGCTTCGTTTGCATCCTGCGCGCCGCTGCCGTTGTGATCGGCAAACACCATGCCTTCAATGTCGCCCAAAGCCAGTGCGCCGCACAGGGGCGCGGTGACTTCTTCGCCCACGCCGATGGTAAAGGAATCCGTCGTGCCGTCGGAATCCGGCGCGATGGTGTTGCCGCCGTCCGCCAGGGGAGCAAACACGCCGTCGCCCGGCAGCTCGTAGCGCAGGCGGTACGTTCCGGGCAGCACCGCGTCAAACAGGAAGCTGCCATCCGCGCCGATGGTGCGGGTCGCCACGTCACCGGTTTCGTCCATCAGGTGAACCACCGCGCCGAGCAAGCCGCCTTCATCCGCGTCGCGCAGGCCATTGTCGTTCTTGTCAGCAAACACCACGCCGGACACATGTCCGGGGGTAATCATGCCGATATCAAGGCCCGTCAAATCCGCGCCCATTGTCAGCGCCACCGGTTCGCTTTCGCCCGCGCCGCCGGAGAGGTTGCGGAGGATATTGCCGTCGCCCGTGCGCGTGAACGCCAAGCCGCGGTTTGCGGTCGCGCTCACGGTGTACTGCCCCGGCGCAAGGTCATCGAAGGTATACACGCCGCTGCGGTTCGTTTTCGCCGTGCGGGTATTGCCGTTTTCATCCGTCAGGGTGACGGTGAAGTTGCTGACCATCTTTTCCGCGTCCATCCGGCTGCCGGAGAAGTCGTCATCCAGATACACCGTGCCGGAGATGCTGCCGTAAGTAATCGCGCCGATGGCCATCGTCATCTCGCTGTCGTTCTCCAGCACCACGTCGGAAATCGTGTGCTCGCGGCGGTCAGTGCCGGGCGCGAACAGGTTGCCGTACTCGCCCTCGCCCGCGATGGTGTACACATAGCCTTGCGGAATCGTCGCTTTGACGCGGAACGTGCTGCCGCGGATGTTTGCGAAGGTGAAGCGCCCGTTCTCGTCGGAGACGGTGTTCAGCAGCTCCTTGCCGATGGCCTGACGGTACAGGACGACCTTCACGCCTTCCAGCGTCTTTTCGCCCTCGTCGTACACGCCGTTGTTGTTTTCATCCAGGAAGCAGATGCCGTTGATGTCAGAGCCCTTCATCACGCCAAGGAGGACTTCCTCCAAATCACCGCGTTCAAGAATCACCTGATCCGTTTCAGAGCGCTTAAATTCGCTGGTGATGATGGAGCGGCGATTACCGCCCGTCTGGCTATATCGCGCAAAGACCAAGCCGTCCGGCAGGCTGTATTCGACATTGTATGTGCCGTAGCGCATTTGACCGATGTAGAATTTGCCGTCCTCGCCGCTCTCGGTTTCGTACACCAAGCCGTTTTTCACGCCGACGGCGCGGATTTTGATGCCCGCTTGACCGGGTTCGCCGTCCTGATACACGCCGTCGTCGTTTTCATCCAGCCACACAAGGCCCTGCAGCGCCGCCATCGTCATCACGCCGACGCCCACGTCGGTCACAGAACCGGCTTCGAGGGTCAGCGGCACGCTGCTTTGCACTTGTTCGGTCGTTTCATCCATGATGGACATGTTCGCGCTGACATTTTTGCCGTGCGCGCCATGGCCGAAGCCCGCGGGCAGCTCGCTGCGCAGGACATACGTCCCCGCCGGCACAGCCAGCGACACTTCGCCGTTCTTGTCCGTTTCGCCGGATGCCACAACAACCTCCACGCCGTTGACTTCGGTGATGAGGCTCATCGTCGCGCCGGATACGCCTTCCTCGTACTTCCCGCGTGAACCATTATTATCGTTGTCGCGGAAGGCGTGGATGGTCAGCGCCGCCGGATTCGCCGCCTTCGCGGTCACAGTCGCGGGTTCGTCGCTAATGACGAGCGCGCCGTTGGCAAGGGTCACGCCCGCATCATAGCGGACGACGTACGTCCCGTATTCGAGGAACTCCGCCTGCCAGGCGCCGTTTTCATCCGTCACCGCTTCCGCCGCGACTTCGCCCGCCTGATTGACCAGCTGCACCTGCACGCCGCTCATCGGCTGACCGTCCAGCCCCAGCACCACGCCGGAAGCGTCGCCGGTGGCATGGTTCGCCAGCGCCGGCAGCACAACGGTTTCGCCCGCGCCGATTTCCACCAGAATGCTCGCCGTCACGCCCGTATCGGTCGTGCTGAGCGTCCAGCCCTCGGTGTCATACAAGCCGCGCGGCAGGGTTGCCGTAATCTGATAAGTATCAGGATACAGGTCGTTCAGCGCAAACGCGCCGCTGACCGTCATCTGTTCACTCATCCGCTGGCCGGAAATCGTCACTTCCGCCGGAGCAGACAGATCGTCGATGCTGCCGGTCATGCCGCCGCTGAGCGTCAGATCCAGTTCATAACGGCTGGTCTGCATCGCCTGAATGTTCACCAGCCACTGCGCCTGACCCTTCTGCAGGTTCGGCCAGCCGTTCACGCCCGTCAGCAGCGTGCCTTCCGGCAGCGTCACCGTGACGGCGTATGTCCCGTGGAAGAGGTCGGCTTCCTGCACCGTCTCGCCATCGGTCAGGTAACCCGTGCGGGTCGTTTTGCCGTCCTCGCTGACAATCTGGTACGCCACTGCCGCGTTCACGCCGCGCATGAGCATCGTCAGCGTGCCGTCCACGGGTTCAGGGGTGGGCGTCGGCGTAGGCGTAGGCGTCGGGCTCGGCGTGGGCGTCGGGCTCGGGGTCGGGGTAGCCGTCGGTGTTGGCGTCGGCGCTTCCGTGGGTTCTTCCGTCGGTTCTTCCGTCGGATTCTCGGTCGGCGCTTCCGTCGGCGCTAAGGTCGGGGTAGCCGTCGGCGTAGGCGTTGCCGTCGGTGTCGGGGTCGGGGTAGGTGTCGGGGTGGGCGTCGGCGTAGGCGTAGGTTCAGGCGTGGCGGTCGGCGCCATCGTCGGCGGCACATAGTAATAGGAAGCGTTCACCTTCGTCACGGAATCCGCACCCGTGTAGCGCTCAATGTTGATAATCTTGTCGCGCCAGCTTTCAATGGCCAGCGAAGCCTTCGTCATTCGCAGGGTATACAGCCCCGTATGAATCGCCGCCGGCAGGGCATAGTCGCCCCGGCTGTCGGTGTCGAAGGAGAGAATCGTCTCGCCGCGCTCGTTAATCAGGTCAAAAGAGGAGCTGCTCTCCGTGTGCACGGTGAACAGACCCGTGTCCGTCAGCACAGCAATGACCGCTTTGTTCAGCCGTCCGCCGACAATCGACACGGTGTAGCTCGCCGCCATAATGGCGTCCTCCGGCATCGTTTCCGCCACCGGGACAAGCTGCACATTGCCCGTGCCAGGGACGGAAATCGGGTCGCTGCCGAAGTCGGTCAGGCGAATCGTGCCGACCGCCTCCCCGTTCTGCATGACGGTAAAATCGCCCGTGAATTTCCGGGATTCATACGTTCCCGCGCTTGTGGCATACATGCCCAGAAAATCCACTTGCAGCATCGTCAGCTCCGATGCCGCAGCCGCGGGGAGCAGCATCAGCAGCATTCCCAGCGTGAGCAGGAGTGACAGAAATCGCTTGCCAAGCATCCTCATCTTGCCTGTTCCTCCATCTGAATCATCCGCAAGCCGTGCGGAGTAAAGTCACAGAATAATCCATGTACTATGGTAAAGCAATCCGCCCGACTTGTCAACCATTCCGCGCATATTTTTACAATTGGATTGCTTTTCTGGTCGAAAATCAGCATGTTCCAGCAATGAAAAAGAAGGCTGACTTTTTCAGCCAGCCTCCCATCCGGATACTATTTCCAAATGAGAATGCGCCGAGATGCACCGCAAATGATTCGTTCTGGCTAACGCAAACGCCAGCATGGGAAAGGCGCAAGCAGATGGCACAGTCAAATGCAGGAAATCGTATCAGTTGCTGCCGCCCATCAGCAGGGTCAGCATGCTCTCCGGCAGACTCATCAGCAGGGTCATGGGCAGGTTCTGCAGGTTGTTCATCACCTTGACGAACCACGTCTGGAACTCACTGTCCGTCATCGCGCCCAAATCCTGCGCCTTGCTCACGTCCAGCGCGTCCTTCGCGTCGCAGGTGCGGGTTTCCGCCGTGATGGTCACAACGTCCAGACCCATGAAGCGCACCAGCACATCCACCTTGCGGACGCCCTGTTCGCCGTCCATCGTCGTAGCGGTCGTCACCACAACGCCGAAGCCCTGCTCGACACCGTCCACCGTTTCCTTGATTTCCACATCAACAACGCTGCTGTCCGTGCCGACGCCCTTGCCGCTGACGTTGATTTCAACGGAGTCTTCGCCAGCATAGGCGGTCAGGTTCGCCGTGAAGTTCTCCAAGTCGCCTGCGAAGGTCAGCGTCGCCGCGGTATCTTCCGCGCTCTTGATGGTCACAAGCCACGTCGCCACGCCGTCCGCCGTGTTGCGGGTCATCGTGAAGGAGATCGGCAGGGGTTCTTCGCCGCCGTTGTTGATCTTCACCGAAGCCGTCATGCGAACCAGCTCGCCTGCCTCAGTCATCCAGTATTCATAAACGATGTCATCCGCGTAGAGATCTGCTTCATCAAGTTCTTTCAGCAGGTCGTCCCAGCTCGTGTCAGCAGCGGAAAAAAGCGCATCCATGTAAGCACCGACGCTCGGAACGCTGTGGATCATTTCCAGCAGGGCTTTCGTCATCTCGACGATCTTTTCCGGCGGAACGGTGACTTTGACGTAGCTCTTCGCCGCGTCGCAGTCGCCGGGCTGCTCGGTCACTTCTGCCATTTCTTCACCGGACAGTATTTCGTTCATCATGGTCATGAACGCCGTGGTGTCCGCCTGCGTCAGTTCTTCCATGAGCTGCTCTTCCGTCATGCTGCTCAGGTTCGCCGCTGCTTCCATCAGGGCAGTGTATTCCGCATTGCCGCTCAGCTGTTCCTTCGATTCTTCAATCGCCTTGTCGATCTCCTCGTCGCTCTGACCGGACATCTTCATCGTCGCGCGGAGGGCTTTTTCCCTGATGGCTTCCACGTCCTTGCTGTTCACAGCAATCACGCCGCCCAGCAGCGCGCTGGACACATACATCAGCTGGTTTTCTTCCGCAGCAGTCGTCAGCGATGCCATACCCAGCACGCTCTTGCCGCTCAGGTTCAGGTCAAAGCCAGCTTCGTCGCCCTGCTGATAGCCGGTCAGGGACAGCGCCGCCAGCAGGTCGTTGATGGCAGCCATCACGGTGTCATCCCCGCCCAGCGCCGCCACGAGGTCAGCGTTCAGGTCATGGATGGTAATGGTGGTTTCCTGGCGTGCGGCATTGTCCCACACGCTGTTTTCCGCCATTGAGGTCAGGGGCATCGCCAGCATCATGATGCTGAGCAGTACCGCAAGCAGTTTCTTCATGGGGTTTTCCTCCTTGTTATTTGGTTTCCCTTTTTCTTTATAGCGAACACTGCGGGGCAGTGATGCTTTCGGTTGATGTTAGTCGGCGTTATCCAAAATGATGGTGCTGCTCGGCAGCGTCGTCGTACCGTCCATGAGCTGCCGCACGCTGTTCGGCAGATTCATCAGGATGCGCGGCAGAATCTTCGAAATGCTCGTCGCCAAGGTCAGCATGTAGGCGTTGAAGCGCGCGCTGCTGATTTCGCCCAAATCCAACACGTCGCCGTCGGACAGCAGGGGGCGCGGTTTGCACGAAAAGGTCGTCGTGTAGATGGTCAAGCCGACTTCACCGCCAGACAAGAGCCGAATTCTCGACTCCCGATGTACACTGCTGCTCGAACCAGACGTAAACACGCCGAATTGTATGCCGCTGTCCGTCCCGTTCGCTTCGGAGGTCGTGCGCACTTCTACATCGACCCTCCCGCCCCTGCGGTTCGGCTCAACCGTCAGCGAAATCTTCGTCTGCGTCTGGTCATCCGGCATAAGCACCAGTTCGGCGTTCTTTTCACCGATGGTGAGGCGTCCCGTCGTGCTGTTCTCTTCCTTTTCCAGCGTCCAGTCGTACTGCAAGCCGTCCGCCAGCGTGTTCCGGTTCAGCGTGAACGTGACGGGCTTCAGGATTCCCTCGGTCGGCTCCACCTCGGACATTCTTTCCGCCCAGTCCGGGAGCGCGGAATAGTTCACAATCAGCTTGACAAGCTGCCCCTGCGCATCCGTGTACATCGTCACCTGCGCGTCGCTGTACAGCATTGTCTGCTGACGTACCTGCGCCGCCCAGTCGATTTCCTGCGGCACATACTCTTCCGCCGTCGTCTGCGACATGAACTGCATCAGATTGTCATAATCCGCCGCCAAATCCGCGAAGTTCTGGACGACAGGCACTTGCATCGCCGTTTCCAGCAGAATCGCCAGCCGATTGACCAGCTGTTCGTTCGTCAGCGTGAACGTACACACCTGTATCGCCGGGTCACAGCCTTCGAGCTGCTCCGTCACAGGGTCAATCGTCATGGACGGCTGATATTCCGCCAAGCGGCGCTGCATCTCCGTAAAGTCAATCGCCGCAAGGCTATTCAGCACTTCTTCCGCCTGCACGTTTTCCGTGAAGAGGGGATTTTTGAGTACCTTCGCCGTCATTGCGCCCATCTGTCCCACCTGCGCAATCTGCTCCGCATAGTACCCAGAGGATACCGTCTCGTTGATGACTTCCGCCGTAAGACCGCGCTGGCTGAGCTGCTGGCGGTACACCAGCTCCCCGAAATGCTGCATGTCCTCGTCGAGGTTCAGATACAGCGTCTCGCCCAGCAGGTCACTGCTGACATAGACATCCGCGCCGCTGAACTGCACGGCATAATCGACAATAGGCTGGTCGTTCAGCGTCACCTCATAGGCGGCTGACGTTGTCCCCTGCTGATAGACTATCACCCGCAGGGCATCCAGAAAGTCATTGACGGCTTTCTCCTCCGCTTCGTCGATGTCCGCCCCCAGCACCTTCGCATTGAAGTCTTTCAGGAAAATGACTGTCCTTGTCGCGCCGGGCGCACTTTCCTCCGCAAAACCACACAGCGGCAGCATCAGCGCCAGCGTCAGCAGAATCGCAAGCAGCTTCTTCATTCGTCAGCCTCCTTGACATTCGTTTGTGCGCTTTTCAGCATTCCATTACCATTATATCAAAAAAAGCACCTGTTGCAAGCGAATATGCGCAAGTTTTACAATTCCGTGCCTGAAAGATGCAAATTTGCGCCTGAAAGCGCAGCTTCGCGGAAAAATGCTTGATGCCGTCATGCAAAATTTCTGTGAATGGCGCAAAAGGCCGTTTTCCCCTCTTGTGAAGCGCGAAAAAATATGCTACAATAGACAAAGTATTCCGGATTACTGAAAGGAGCTAATTCGCATGGAATTTCTGACCAAGCTTTTGGGCATCGCCACCGCCGTTGCGGAAACCACCACCACCGGTGCGGCCGACCCTGCCGCCGTCACCACGGATTCTGCCGCTGGCGGCATTGTCGGTATCCTCTTCAGCCTTCTGCCGCTGCTGCTGGTTTTCGTCCTGATGTACTTCATGATGATTCGCCCGGAGAAGAAGCGCCGCAAGAAGGAGCAGGACATGCTCGCGTCCCTGAAGAAGGGCGACCGCGTGTGCACCATCGGCGGCATCTACGCCACCATCGAGAGCATCAGGGACGACACCATCACCCTGAGCGTCGGCAAGGGCGACCAGACGATGGTTGTTGCGCGCTGGGCGATTCGCTCGGTGGAAGATGTGACCATCGAAAACGAGACCGAATCCCTGAACTAATCGCAAAATTCCCGGCTTCGTGCCGGGTTTTTTTGTGCCCGATTTTCCCGCCGCGCATATGCTGGGAGTGAACAGCTCACACGATGGGAGGAATCGCCATGAATCAGCGTCCGAATTGCTGCCGTCCCATGCCGCCGCAAGCGCCTTGTCCGTCCAGACCGCCTTACCCGCCGAACCCCGCTTGCCCGTCTTGTCCGCCGACGCAGAAGGGCGTTTTATTGCCGCGAATCCTCGCCAGCGGGCGGGAGTGGCAGCGCCGCGCGTGTGTGGCGCTGTACGTCGGCGGTTTGCCGGAGGATGCAAACGGGCGACTGCAGCTCGTCGGCGTTACGGCGTGCGGTGACGCGGATTGGGAGATTGCGCCGTACCAAGAACCGCGCCCGTGCGGCTGCCGCGGATGCCGACCGTCTCGACCCGCGCCGTGCCTTCTGCGGGTGAATATTCCGGTTGTTTGCCAAGTGCAGGCGGAGTGCGGGCAGGTTTTGCGCGGCGAAAGTGTGCTGACAACGGATGTTGCGCTGCCGATTCGCTGTGTGCAGGCGGAATGCTGGCGCAACCAGATGATGGTGCTGCCGTGTGTTCGGCTGATTGACGGCGGCGCGCCTGTGTGTGCGGATGGCTGCCGTCCCCCTGTGTTCGATTGCACGATTGAACTGCTTGTCGAAGCCTACATGACGCGATGGGAAGCGTGCGGCACCCCTGCGCCGACTTGTCCGGATTTACCGCTATTCCCCCCGCCGCCGTTCGGGTGACAAGGGCGTTGGAAGACCCAAGGGGCTTTGCCCCTTGACCCCAGCAGGGACGCTGTCCCTGCACCCTGCAAGG
>ERZ773237.573-NODE-573-length-39880-cov-10.967935_pt1 | contig 39880 bp, 40 predicted proteins | sample MGYA00580990_ERZ773237 | MGnify/ENA primary metagenome ERZ773237 (study PRJEB29015, sample SAMEA2737749) | human gut metagenome | biome: human gut; feature: human-associated habitat; material: faeces | place: China | collected 2012 ...
CGCCGGCCACGGCCTTCATCATCTTGCGCGTGTCGTCGAACTGCTTCATCAGGCGGTTGACGTCGGCCATCGTCGTACCCGAACCTTTGGCGATGCGTTCGCGCCGGCGGGCGTTGATGATCTCGGGATGCTCGCGCTCGGCGGGGGTCATCGACGAGATGATCGCCTCGGTCTGCTTGAACACATCGTCCGGAATGTCCACGTTCTTGAGCATCTTGCCCATGCCGGGGAGCATCGAAGCGAGGTCCTTGAGGTTGCCCATCTTCTTGATCTGCTGAATCTGCGAGATGAAGTCGTTGAAGTTGAACTGGTTTTTGACCAGTTTCTTTTTGAGCTTGCGGGCCTCCTCCTCGTCGAACTGCTCCTGTGCGCGTTCCACGAGCGACACCACGTCGCCCATGCCCAGGATTCGGTCGGCCATGCGCTCGGGGTGGAACACCTGCAAGGCGTCCATCTTCTCGCCGCTCGAAATGAACTTGAGGGGCTTGTTGACCACCGAACGGATCGAAATGGCCGCACCGCCGCGGGTGTCGCCGTCGAGTTTGGTGAGGACCACGCCGTCGAAGTCCAGCCGTTCGTTGAACTCCCGGGCGGTGTTCACGGCGTCCTGACCCGTCATGGCGTCGACGACGAACAGCGTCTCCGAAGGTTTCACGGCGGCCTTGATGGCCGTGATCTCCTGCATCATCGCCTCGTCCACGGCCAGACGGCCCGCGGTGTCGACGATCACCACGTTGTAATTCTTCTGCCGGGCGTACTTGATACCGTTCTCGGCGATCTCGACAGGATTCCTGTTACCCTCCTCGGTGTAGACCTCCACGCCGATCTGTCCGCCGAGCACTTTCAGCTGGTCGATGGCTGCGGGACGGTAAACGTCGCCTGCCACCAGCAGCACCGCCCCCGCCTTTTCGGCCTCGGCGGCAATGCGCTGGATCTTCTGCACGAAGGGACAGGTGGCATCATGGTAGGTGATGCCGCGCGCATCCAGCTCGTCGTACACGGTGCGCGGCACGCCGTGACTGCGGATGACCACCTCGTACCCGGCGGGCACATCGGCGATGGCATCCGCCACAAGGGCACCCTTTTTCTGCATATCCTCCACAGCCTGCGGGTTGTGGATCAGCGGGCCGAGGGTGGCCACCTTGCAGCCTTCGTTCAGCAGGCCATAGGTCAGGTCCACCGCCCGCTTGACACCAAAGCAGAACCCCGCCGTTTTGGCAACTCGGATCTCCATCTTTTACGCCCCCATCTTTTCCCACGCATCCAGCAGGGCCTGCTTGTTGGCACGCAGTTTTTTGGTGTCGCGGCGGCTCTCCATGGCAAACTGCTCTGCAGGCATCGGCTCGCCGTAGATCACCCGTACTTTGCAGAACAGGTGCATTTTTCCATCCGGCGTATCGTACAGGATGCGGCAGGGCACTACGTCCACCCCGGCCCCCGCCGCAATGACGAACAGGCCGCTCTTGGGCGGCAGAAGCTTCCCGTCCTTTTCGCGGGTGCCCTCCGGGAAGATGAGCAGGGTCTTGCCGTTTTTGCAGGCTTCAACGGTCTGCTCGATGGCAGCCATCTCATCCTTTGTGCCGCGCACGCACACCGCGCCGCAGCAGCGGAAGAACCATGTGAGCAGGGCGTTGATCTCGAACAGTTCCTTCTTGGCGAACACGATCATCCGCCTGCCCCACCGGGTGACCACGATGAACACCGGGTCGATGGCGGAGACATGGGTGGGTGCAAGGATGCAGCCCTTTGTCTGCACCTTTTTCAGGTTTTCGCGGCCCTCTACATGGATGCGGAAGCCGATATGCCACAAAAGCCACGCAAAGGGCACTAAGATGTAATATAATATCATTTTATCGTTTTATTCACTTTCTCCGCAATGATCTTCTTCATTGCAGCAAGGCTCTGTTCAAAATCCAGCTCCGAAGTATCCAGCAGCACGGCATCGTCCGCCTGCTTCAGGGGCGCAGCGGCACGGTGGGTGTCCTGATAGTCCCGCTGCTTCACGTCGGCCAGCACCTCTTCATAGGGAGTATCGATGCCCTTGGCCTGATACTCTTTCCACCTGCGTGTGGCGCGGGCTTCCGGCGTGGCGGTGAGGAAGATCTTCACCGTGGCATCCGGCAGCACCACCGTGCCGATATCGCGGCCGTCCATCAGCACGTCCTGTTTCTTTGCCATATCCCGCTGCAGCTCCAGCAGAAAGGCGCGCACAGCCGGGTTTGCGCCCACGGCAGAGGCAGCCATACCTGCGGCCTCGGTGCGGATGGCGGTGCTCACATCCTCTTCCTTTAAATAAATGTGCTGCTCACCCTCAATGGAGGCCAGCCGCAGCTCGATCTGGGGAAGCAGCGCGTTCACTTCGTCGTTGTCCTTAGGGTCCTTGCCTGCGCGCAGGGCATACAGGCCGATGGCGCGGTACATGGCACCGGTATCCACATAAATATAGCCCATTTCAGCCGCCAAACGGCGTGCCAGCGTAGATTTTCCTGCACCTGCAGGCCCGTCGATCGCAACAGATACCATTTTATATCTTCTCCTTTTTAAACTGAACGATTTAAAATGGCCTCTGCTCACGCTCTGGCCATCTTCAGCGGAAAATCATTTTAATATTTTTACGCTCTGCGGAGCGCTCCAAACACATTTTCACCGGATGGGGTCGTAACGGAGAACTGCATTGCTGCTCGTTCCCTTTGGGAACAGTTGCGCAGCGGTCTGTGAGACTATCCCGGCAACAACTCTTTTTGCGAAAACGTATTTTGAAAACGACCGCAGTCGTTTTCAAAATACAAATCAAAAAAATCTATTCCTATAAATATGCCCAGAGCAGCGCGGAGGGCATTTAAAATTGTTTTATCTGTAATTACAGATTATTTGCAAATGCCTGTGCAGTGCAGAAGGCGATCTGCAGGTTGTAGCCGCCGGTATAGGCATCCACATCCAGCACTTCGCCTGCAAAGTAAAGGCCCATCGCCTTTTTGCTCTGCATGGTTTTGGGGTCCACCTCCCGCACGGACACGCCGCCGCTGGTGATCACCGCGTGGGCCAGATCGCCCCGGGCATCAATGGACACCCGCCAGTGCTTCATCAGCTGCACCAGCTCCCTCTTCTGCTCCCGGGTGATCTGGTTTGCCTTGGTAGCCGGGTCGATGCCCCAGCGCGCCACCATCACCGGCTGCATACTGGAGGGCAAAAGCTTTACCAGCGCGCCCTGCGCCGCATGGTTTGCCAGCAGGGCAAAATCCCGCGTGATGCGGTCGTAAAGCTGCTCCTCGCTGAGAGCGGGCTTGAGGTCGATCTCCGCATGATACTTGTGTTTTTTCATGTCGCCCAGATGGCTGGATGCGCTCAAAGTCAGCGGGCCGCTGATGCCAAAATGAGTGAACAGCATTTCGCCCTGCTCGTCAAAAATGGCCTTGCTGTCCTCGAACAGGGTCAGGGTGACGTTTTTCAGCGCCAAGCCCATCATCTTTTTGCAGTCCGCGTCATGGCTCACAAGACTGACCAGACTGGGCACCGGCTCGATGAGGGTGTGCCCGGCCTGCTGGGCCAGTTTGTAGCCGTCGCCGGTAGAGCCGGTGGTGGGGTAGCTCACGCCGCCGGTGGCCACCAGCACGGCATCCGCCCGGTACTCCCGGCCGGAGGTGCCCCGCACACCGATGCACCGCAGTGCCGGGCCTGCCTTTTTCTTTTTGGGGTGGCGCGGGTTTTCCGGTGCGGCGGGAGCTGCTTCCGGCTCCGGTGTTACCTCTTCCAATAGCAGCTTTTTCGCGCCGTCATGCACGAGTTCAGCATCCTGCGCATAGCGCAAAAGAGCCTGCCGGATCTCCTCGGCCTTGTCGGATACCGGGAACACCCGGCGGCCGCGCTCCACCTTCAGCTCCACGCCAAGGCCCTCGAACAGTTCCATGGTCTTTGCCGGTGGAAAGGCCCCCAGCGACGAATACAGAAAGCGCGGGTTGGTGCGCACATGGCGCAGAAACTCCTCTGCCGGGCAGTCGTTGGTCACATTGCAGCGGCCCTTGCCGGTGACAAGGATCTTCTGGCCGGGCTTGTCCATGTGTTCCAGCACCGTCACCTGATGCCCCTGCCGCACGGCGGCACCCGCCGCCATCAGTCCTGCCGCGCCTGCGCCGACGATCAATACTTTCGCCATCCGTTTTCTCTCCCATCGCCTAATAATACGAGTATATCATACCAGAATCGGCACGCAAAAGCAATGTTCTGCCGTATTTCTGCCAATTACAACAGCTGGGCAAGGATGCTGTTCTGCACGATGAGACCCGCCGGGGTCAGGGCAAGGGTGCGGCCGTCAAAGCTTGCATAGCCCGCCCGGACGCAGTTTTGCACAAAGGCCAGCTGTGCGGTGGAAAATTCTTTCCCGTAAATTTTTTTGTATGCATCCAGCGAAAGGCCTTTGCGCAGACGCAGCTGTAAAATAAGGTAGTCCTCTGCGCCGCAGCTGCCGTCCATCACCGGGGCGGCGGCATCGTTCAGGAAAGCGGCGGTGTCCGGCGGGTAGTAGAACCGTCTGCCGCCCATGCAGGAGTGCGCCGCCGGGCCAAGGCCCAGATAGTCGCCGCAGTCCCAGTAGATGAGGTTGTGTCTGCCCTCATAGCCGGGCTTTGCAAAGTTGGAGATCTCGTACTGTTTGTAGCCGTGGTGTTCCAGCTGTTCCACTGCATAAAGGTAAAAATCGGCGGCTTCATCGCCGGTGGGCAGGCCTTCGGGCGGATGTTTACCAAAGGCCGAATCCGGCTCGATCTTCAGCAGATATGCCGAAATATGGGTAGCCCCACCACCCTCGATCAGTTCCAGCGTTTCGTCAAACTCGGCTTCGGTGTAGTGCGGCAGTGCCAGCATGATGTCGCCGCTGATGTTCGCAAAGCCTGCGCGCCGCGCGGCGGCAAATGCAGCCCGCGCCTGCTTTGCCGTGTGCGGCCTGCCCAGTGTGCACAGCTGGGTATCCCGGGCAGACTGCACCCCGAAGGAGATGCGGTTCACGCCCGCCTCCCGGAAGCCTGCAAGGCTTTCTTCCGTCACCGTCTCCGGGTTTGCTTCCAGTGTGATCTCGGCCCCCGGCATCGGCCGGGCCGCATCGATCAGCCGCTTTGCCTGCTCCGGGCGCAGCAGGCTGGGCGTGCCGCCGCCAAAATAAAGGGTGTCCGGCTGCAGAGGCCTCTCCGGTGCAAAGCGGTCAAGCTCCCGCACAAGAGCCTCCACATAAGCCTCCGGCACGCCGCGCTCACCGGGATGGGAATAGAAATCGCAGTACCTGCATTTGGAAAAACAGTAGGGTATGTGTAAATAAAGCCCAAGAGACATACAATATCACAGCCTTTTTCATGAAACGTTCATTTCTATGCAGTATACTATATTCCGTAGACCGGAGCAAGGAAAAAGTGTTCCGGCAGAAAGAGACTGGAGGAGTCCCATATGGATTACAATTACAATGGTTACGATCGAGGCTACACGGAGCCTGCCATGACCTCGGCTGACTATATGAACCGCACCTACCGCTGGATGGCGGTAGGCCTGCTCATCACCTTTGCAGCGGCGTTCGTTACAGCCGCTACCCCGCTGCTGTACGTTGTCAACTCGCTGTATCTGGTGTTCACCATCGCAGAGTTGGTGCTGGTGTATGTGCTCAGCTCCCGCGTGCAGAACATGTCGGTGGGTGGTGCAAGAGCCACCTTCTTTGCCTATGCACTGCTCAACGGCATGGTGCTGAGCTACTACTTCCTGGTATTTGATCTGGGCACTCTGGTGCTGGCCTTCCTTGCCACCTCGCTGTACTTCGGCCTGATGGCGGTCTACGGCACCACCACCCACCGGGATCTGTCCGGCTGGGGTCCCAAGCTGATGATGGGCCTGTTCGCGCTCATCATCACCGGCTTTGTGGGCATGCTGTTCGGCATGAGTTTCCTCACCACGGTGCTGTACAGCGCTGTCGGTCTGGTGGTGTTCATGCTGCTGACCGCCTACGACACCCAGAAACTGAGCCAGATGTTCTCCTACTACGCCTATGACGGCGAGCTGGCTGAGAAGGCTTCCATCTACGGCGCACTGACGTTGTATCTGGACTTCATCAACATCTTCCTGTATGTTGTGCGCCTGCTGGGCATGAACAGCCGCCGCCGCAACTGATTTTTGATCTGCAAAGGCTCTCCCGAAAAGGGAGAGCCTTTTTGTTTGGTAATATCATTTAGAATATCCTCCGCTTCACTCTGGGTATCAGCACAGAAGGCCACAGAGGGAAGATGCATTTTCCGGCTGCGGCCCTTCCCCTGAAAGTGCAGCCCAGCCAGACCCGCAGGTCTGGCTGGGCTGCTATATTACAAAATATCATTTTCTCTAAATATGCCCAGAGCAACGCGGAGGGCATTTAAATAAAAGAATGCATAAAACCTGCCCTGCTGTCCCACACTAAGCCCAGAAGCAATGCGTACACAATGCAGCAGATGGGAGTAACGACAATGGAGCAGATCAAAAAGTTTTTGCGCAGCAGGGGCTTTACACTGGCACTGCTGGCCTGTCTCGTCGCAGCCGCAGCGGCGGGCGTGTGGGCAGTGCGCACCGTGCGGGATGAACTGAAAAAGAGCTACGACGACCTGACGACCCCGCAGGAAGAACCTGCACCGGAGCCGCAGCTCACCCTTGACCCACAGGAGGACGATGTATGGCAGCAGCCCGTGACCGACGCCGCAGAATCTGCGGCAAATGTACCCAAGCCCGCATCCTCTGCGTCCTCTTCTGGGGCGCAGTCTGGCTCTGGTTTGGTGCACGAACCCTCCGCACTGCAGGGCGCATCCTCGCCTGCCAGCAGTTCAGCTGCGCCTGCCTCCACGCAGCCCGTCTCAGGCAGGGTCTTGAACGCCTACAGCGGCGATGAGCTGGTGTACAGCAGCACCCTTGGCGACTGGCGCACCCACAACGGTGTGGACTACGCCTGTGCGCAGGATGCACAGGTGTGTGCTCCCGCCGCCGGTAAGGTGACCGCCGTGGACACCGATAGCCGCTGGGGCAGTGTGGTGTGCATCGAGGACAGCGCCGGGCACCTGTGGCGGGTGTGCGGCACAGCCGACCCCACGGTGCAGACCGGCGATGAAGTGAGTGTGGGCCAGATACTTGGCCGTGCAGGCAGCATCCCCAACGAATGCGCCGAGGAGACGCATATCCATCTGGAAGTACTGCAGGGTGAGCAGTACCTTGACCCGGCAAAGCTGCTGAACTGATGCAGTTCGCCGTATCCCCTGCGTATTTTTTAGTAAAATATTCCAAGCAGCAAAAAATCGGAAAGGCCGTTCTGGTCTTTCCGATTTTTCATTCTATAGGATCGATGCAGGCTCAGGCATTTTCCAGCTCAACCACCGGCCAGCCCAGAAGGCGGATGGCTTCGCGGTCGTGGGTAGCCAGCAAGACAGGCTTTTCTCCGCAGCGCTCCCGCAGCAGCGCCGCAGCAGCGGCAAGGGTGTCCGGGTCCATGCCGGTAAAGGGTTCGTCTAACAGCAGCGTATCGCTGGCGGCCCACAAAGCCCGCAGCAGAGCCGTGCGGCGCTTCTGTCCGCCGGAAAGCCGTGCTGCAGGCAGGGCCAGTGCGGCAGCATCCATGCCAAACTGTTGAAAATCTTTTATGATTTGCTCCTTGTATTGTTCTGCACTGCCGGGCAATACCAGTGTCACGTTCTGCACAGCTGTCAGCTGCGGGCAGAGCCGGTCTTCCTGAAACACTGCTGCCACCCGGCCAACGCCCTGTACTATGCCAGAAGTGGGTTCTTCCAGCCCCATGAGGATGCGCAGCAATGTGGTCTTGCCCCAGCCGCTGGGTGCCCACAGCACCGCCGGGCCTTCCACCGTGAGGCAGAGATCCCGGAAAAGCGTTTTCTTCCCGAACTGTTTTGTCAGATGCTCGATGGTCAGCATTGCGGCACCTCCCCGGTCACGGCGCGGGTCACGCAGTCCAGAAGCAGCAGGAACAGCTTTTCAAACCCGGCGCTGAGCAGGATGATCACAAACGTCCATGCGAACAGCTCCCCGGTGGAAAGGGTGATCTTGGCCCGGTAGAGTGCATCGCCGATGCTGCCATTGGGCAGGCCGATCACCTCAGCGGCAACGCCGCTCTTCCAGCAGATGCCAAGGGCCACGCTGCATCCCTGCCGGAAAGCCGGCAGCACCGCAGGCAGCCACACCGCCCGCAGCCGTCGGCCCAGCGGCAGGCGAAACACCTTCGTCATCTCCAACAGCTGTGGGTCTGCGCTCTGGATGCCGGTGCGCACCGCACCGTACAGCACGGGCAGCACCATTAAAAAGCTGATGAGCACCGAAAGCGATGCCCCCCGCACCCACACCAGCGCCAGAATGATAAAGCTTGCCACCGGCGTGGCTTTGACCAGCTGCAGCACCGGAGCAAGCAGCACATCTGCCGTGTGCCACGCCTGTGCGGCCACAGCCAGCACGATGCTTACGGCCACGCCCAGCCCAAAACCCAGCAGAATGCGCCCGGAGCTGAACCCCACCCGCTGCCAGAACTCTGCCTGCGGCAAAAGCTGCAAAAGAGTGCGCACCGCCTGCACCGGCGAAACAAGGAACACCTCCTGTCCCACCGCCATGGCGGCGCACTGCCACACCGCCAGCCAGAAGGCCGCAGCGCCCAGCCGCTGAAAAAATTGTTTATGTTGCTTCATAAACTTACCTGCTCCTGATTACAAATAAATGCAGGACGGCAGGGTGTTTCTTCAGCGAATGATCCGAGGATAGGACCCTGTTGCCATAAGGCAACAGGGCGGGAGCTGGAAGCCCCGAATTTCGCGGAGAAAGCGCCCTGATGGCCTGCCCAGTTCTACATTATACATTATAATACCATATCTCTTTCCAAACGCAAATGACCCGTGCATCATGATGCATAAGAGCTTATCATGCCTGTCATTACTTTTCTTCATGTTTTTCTTTCTTGACATGAAATGCATAAAACGATAAACTGAACTGTATAAATCTCTGTCATCTTTGATGCAAGAAAGAAATGAGGTGTCTGTCCTATGCAGAAGCTCTCCGGCAAAAGCCTGCTTTTGGTCAGTTTTACGCTATTTTCCATGTTTTTTGGTGCAGGCAACCTGATCTTCCCGCCGCATCTGGGCGCACAGGCCGGTACCAGCCTCTGGCCTGCCTTTGCGGGCCTTGCCGTCAGCGCTGTCGGCCTGCCCATTGCGGGCGTGGTGGCTGTGGCACGGGCAGGCGGTCTGGATAAGCTTGCCGGCCGGGTGCATCCGGTGTTCGCCATGGTGTTCACCATTCTGGTGTATCTTTCCATCGGCCCCTGCCTTGCCATTCCCCGCACGGCAAGCACCTCGTTCCAGATGCTGGTGCCGTTGGTGGGCAGCAGTGCCGGGCTGCAGCTGGGCTACTCAGCAGTATTTTTTGCCGCTGCCTTCCTTGTGGCGCTGCGGCCGGAAAAGCTTACCGACTGGCTGGGCCGCATCCTCTGCCCCTGCCTGATCGTGCTCATCGTGGTGCTGTTTGCCGGGTGTCTCATCCATCCGCTGGCGGCACACTACGGCACACCCAGCGCAGAGTACGCAGCCCTGCCCGCTGTGCAGGGCATCCTGTACGGCTACCAGACCATGGACACGCTGGCCGGGCTGAATTTTGGCGCGGTCATTGCCCTGAACATCCGCGCCCGGGGTGTCACAGAAAGCCGTGCCGTGGAGGGCGGCACCATCCGGGCCGGTTTTATTGCAGGCGGGCTGCTGCTGGTGGTCTACGCCATGCTGGGCCACGCCGGGGCCGAGACCGGCACGGTGTATCCGGGCCTTGCCACCGGTGCCGAGGTGCTCACCGCTCTGGCACAGCAGCTGTTCGGCCGGGCGGGCCTTGTGCTCATTGCGGCCATTTTTGTGATCGCATGCTTCAACACCTGCGTGGGCCTGATCGCCTGTGTGGGGCAGTATTTTCATCAGCTTCTGCCCCGCATCCCCTACCCTGCCCTTGCCGCTTTTTTTGCTGTGGCCAGTATGCTGGTATCGAACCTCGGCCTTGCTGCCATCATCCGGCTGTCCACTCCGGTGCTGAACGCCATTTATCCCGCAGCCATCGTGCTGATCCTGCTTTCCTTTATGCCGGGCCTTGAAAAGCACCGGGCGGTGTATCCGCTGTGCATGGGCCTGACCGCCCTGCAGAGCATCGCCGCTGCGCTGCCGCTGGGGGCAGTATCTGCCGCCGCCAACGCTCTGCCGCTGGGCAGCATGGGCTTTGGCTGGGTGCTGCCCGCGCTGGCCGGGCTTGCAGCCGGACTGCTTTTAAACAAATCTGATCTGCAATAAAATAACCTGAAAGGCCCGGTTCCCATGTTACAGGGAGCCGGGCCTTTGCTATTTACTGCAGTTTTTTGCGTTTTTCGTAGTCGTTCAGGGCGGCAAGCGCTTCCTTTGCCATGGGCACCAAAGCTATCATGTTGAAAATGGTCATCAGTCCGATGCCCACGTCGCCCAGATCCCACACCACCGTGTAGGCCTGCATTCCGCCGATCACCAGCATGGCCAGCGCGATTAGCTTATACACGGTCTGGCTCCACCAGTTGTCGCCGCACAGATAGGCCACATTGCCGCGGGCATAGTACAAAACGCCCAGAAAGGTGGAAAAGCTGAACAGCGCCAGCGTGGCCGCAATGAACACGACACCAAAGCCGCCCAGATGGTACTGCAGGGCAGTCTGCAAAAGGTCCATGCCCGCAAGTCCTTCTGTGATCTCCTGCGGCACCAGCAGCATCAAAAAGGCCGTGCAGCTGCAGATCACCACCGTATCGATCAGCACGCCCAGTGCCTGCACAAAGCCCATCTTGACCGGGTCGTCGCACTCTGCGGCGGCAGCTGCACAGGGTGCCGAACCGCTGCCCGCTTCGTTGGAGAACAGGCCGCGCTTGACACCGTTCATCAGCACAGCACCAAAGCCGCCAGCCACGGCCTGCCGCAGACCGAACGCTTCCGCAAAGATGCGCCCGAACACCGCCGGGAGCTTGGGCAGGTTGAACAGCATGATGCCCACGGTGATGACAAAATAGCACACCGCCATGATGGGCACCATCACGTCCAGACTTTTCACGGTGGCATTCTTGCGCAGCACGATCACCGCCGCAATGGCCGTGAGCACCAGTGTGGTAGTAAGCGGCGGAATATGGAACGCATTTTCAAACGCGGAACTGACCGAGTTAGAGATTACCTGACTGATGCCGCACCAGCAGATGAGACCAGACACCGCAAACAGCGCCGCTACCACAGAGCGTTTGAGCTTTTTGCCGCGCCTGCGCTCCGCCAGCACATGCAGATAGTAGGCCGGTCCGCCGCGCCAGCCGCCGTACAGCGGGTCGGGCTGGCGGTATTTCTGGGCAAGGGTGGATTCGATAAAGGAGGTGGACGCACCCAGAATGGCAGTGACCCACATCCAGAACACCGCACCGGCACCGCCTGCAGAAACAGCGGCCACCACGCCCACCAGATTGCCCATGCCCACGCGGGTGGCGGTGGAAATGACCAGCGTCTGGAAGGAGGAAAGGCCGTCCCTGCCTTGCTTTTTCTCGCACACGGCGGCGATCATATCCCGGAACAGCCGCACCGGCAAAAGACGGGTGCGGCAGGTGAACCAGATGCCCGCCGTGAACAGCAGCACCACCATGAAGGAAATGCCGATGCCGCCGCCCAGCGGGATGGTGAACAGGTCGCCCCACAGCAGGCGATAGACGGATTCGATAAGATTTACCAGCAAGGCAGATTCCTCCTGTAGATCAATGGAATGAAGACGATAACTTCATTATAGTACAGTACAGAAGAATTGTAAAATCTAAAATATTGATAGAAATAATCGATGGAACAGGATAACTTGACAAATCACATAGCTTCGATTATACTACAAACAGAAGGGGCGCTGACTGCAAAGGTCAGCTTTCCATCCCGTTAGTCAAAAAGATTGACCGCTCGAGTTGGGGAACTGTGAGGCGGTCAATCTTTTTTGTTATCATCGCTTTTCATCTGGGAAAACTTTGCCATGACCTCAACGGTCAGACGGATCACATCCACGACCAAGCTCAACAACGCGAGAATGAACGTGAGCAATGCGAGAGTCTCCAGCAGATTCATTCGATATATCCGGGTTGCGGCTCCCTGCATCTGCTTCGTGCCTTGGGCGGCACTCGTATCTTGCAGGCCGCGGCCCCAACAGCAACTCCCTGTTTCCGCCACTGGCGGCGGTCGTTGCCGTTGCTCTTCGCCTTCAAGGCTCCGGGCAGGGTACTTTCAAAAAAAGTTTCCTCCCGGACCTCTGCTTGTTCTATGTAGAAATAGAAAAACCAGCGATACGGGATAGAAAGCATGACCACCAATTTTGCAATCAGCGCCTTATTGTTATTTTAACACAATCTTTTGGGAATTACAACAAAAGCCGCCCGGCGGTCATACCGGGCGGCGGAGGAAGATGCACGCTGCTGCGCGCAAAACAGAAGATTTTTACAGAATGTCGATGTACTCACCGGCCAGCGCCTTGTTCATGCTGCGCACGGCACAGAACTTGCCGCACATGCTGCAGGTGTCGCTGTGGTCGTCCTCCGGCAGGCGGGCATCGCGGATGGCCTTTGCGGTCTCCGGGTCCAGTGCGCAGGCGAACTGCGCATCCCAGTCCAGCACACGGCGGGCATCGCCCATCTTATCGTCGATGTCCCGGGCGTGGGGAATGCCCTTGGCGATATCGGCGGCGTGGGCAGCGATCTTGGAGGCCACGATGCCCTGCTTCACATCGTCTACATTGGGCAGAGCCAGATGCTCGGCGGGGGTCACATAGCACAGGAAAGCTGCACCGCTGGCGGCAGCCACAGCGCCGCCGATGGCAGCGGTGATGTGGTCGTAACCGGGGGCGATATCGGTGACGAGGGGTCCCAGCACATAGAAGGGTGCGCCCATGCAGATGCTCTTCTGCACCTCCATGTTGGCAGCCACCTGATTCAGGGGCACATGGCCGGGGCCTTCCACCATCACCTGCACGTTGTGTGCCCATGCGCGCTTGGTCAACTCGCCCAGACGCACCAGCTCCTCGATCTGGCACACATCGGTGGCGTCAGCCAGACAGCCGGGACGGCAGGCATCGCCCAGCGAGATGGTCACATCGTGCTCGGCGCAGATCTCGCAGATCTCGTCAAAGTGCTCGTAGAAGGGGTTCTCGTTGCCGGTCATGCTCATCCATGCAAACACCAGAGAGCCGCCGCGGCTGACAATGTTCATCTTGCGCTTGTGCTTGCGGATCTGCTCGATGGTCTTGCGGGTGATGCCGCAGTGCAGGGTGACAAAGTCCACACCGTCCTCTGCATGCAGGCGCACCACATCGATGAAGTCCTGTGCGGTCAGCTCAGCCAGATCGCGCTGGTAGTGGATGACCGAATCGTACACCGGCACGGTGCCGATCATCACCGGGCACTCGTGGGTCAGCTTCTGGCGGAAGGGCTGGGTGTTGCCGTGGCTGGACAGATCCATAATGGCTTCGGCACCCATGTTGACGGCGCTCATCACCTTCTGCATCTCCACGTTGTAGTCCTTGCAGTCGCGGGAGACACCAAGGTTCACGTTGATCTTGGTGCGCAGCATGGAGCCGACACCCTCGGGGTTCAAACACTCGTGGTGCTTGTTGGCCGGAATGGCTACCTTGCCCTCGGCCACCCACTGGCGGATCTCCTCGGTGGTGCGATACTCTTTTTTAGCCACGATCTCCATCTGCGGCGTGATGATGCCCTTGCGGGCAGCATCCATCTGAGTGGTATAAGTCTGCATACGCTCTGTTCCTCCAAATGACAGTTTATCTCTGAACAGCAGGGTGCTGGTCATACAAGGGTAGGGAAAGGCAGCCGTCATTCAGAAAAAACAGAACGTTCTGGATGCCGGCACCTGCGCAAAATACGCTTTTCATGTTGGTTTTCTCCATGAATTTTATAACGCGGCCCAAGGTGGTGTCCCCGGTTTGCCGCGGGATCGGTCAGATGATCTGCTCCGACAGGGCTTTCAACTCTTTGCACTCGGTCTCGATGTCGTCTGCTGCAAAGATGGCGCTCACAAGGGCCACGCCATCCACACCGGTGCCCTTGAGCTGCAGGATGTTCTCCTTGTGGATGCCGCCAATGGCCACCACCGGGATATCCACGGCATCACAGATGGCCTTCAGGGTCTCGTGGGGCAGAACGTCCACATCGGTCTTGGTGTGGGTGGCAAAGGCTGCGCCCACGCCAAGGCAGTCTGCGCCGTGCTTGACGGCTTCCCGTGCTTCCTCCACACTGTGGACGGAAACGCCGATCATCATTCCCTCGCCCACACGAGCGCGCACCTGCGCTGCGGCCATATCCTCCTGCCCCACGTGCACACCCTCGGCGTGGCAGCGGATGGCAATGTCCACGTTGTCGTTCACAAAAAATGGCACGCCGTAGCGCTGGCACAGAGCATGGATCTCCACAGCCTCTTTCAGAAAGGCTTCGTCGTCCAGCTCTTTTTCACGCAGCTGCACACAGGTGACACCGCCCTTCAGGGCGCTCTCCACCTGTTCATAGAGGGTCTGCTTTCCCACCCATGCGCGGTCGGTGACGGCATACAGAAGCATGTTCTGCTTATCGCACTTCATAGTTTGCTCCTTCTTCCAGCTGATCCGGGGTCATATTGTAAATGGCATCGATGATATAATTGCGGTAGGTGGAGTTGCCGTCCAGCGGGGTCAGGCGCTTGTGGGCGGTCTCGCCCGCAAGGCCCATGGCGCACACTGCAGCTGCAGCAGCTTCCAGCGGATGACCGGGGTTGGCGGTGACGAACGCCGCCGTCAGGGCCGAAAGCTGGCAGCCCGTACCGGTGATGCTGCTCATCATGGCATTGCCGTTGCGGATGCAGTAGGCTTTTTCGGCATCGGCCACGATGTCGATGGCACCGGTAATGGCAATAACGGCACCCGTCTGGGCTGCAAAGGCCTTGGCAAAGGCCACGGCAGAATCCAGATTTTCCTCAGTAACTTTATCGGCCACATCGGCATCCACACCCTTGGTGGTTCCCGCGCCGGAGGCCAGCGTTTTGATCTCCGAGATGTTGCCGCGGATCACGGTGAACTTTACGTCCCGGAGCAGGCGGAAAGCCGTGTCGGTGCGCAGGCGGGACGCACCCGCACCCACCGGGTCCAGCACCACAGGATGGCCCAGCTGGTTTGCCTTTTTGCCCGCCAGCAGCATGCTGGTGATGGTGCGGCTGTTCAGGGTGCCGATGTTGATGTTCAGCCCGCCGCAGATGGTGGTGATGTCCTCCACCTCGGCGGCATCGTCGGCCATGATGGGCGAAGCACCGCAGGCCAGCACCATGTTGGCGCAGTCGTTCACGGTGACGTAGTTGGTAATGTTATGGATGAGCGGGCAGGTGCGGCGCAGGTTCTCGAATTCTGTTTTGAACATTCGGGTGCCCCTCCGTCAGGAAAGGCTCTTCTGCATGCTGTGCAGAGCGCCGGAGCGCTGCAGGCTGTACACCAGCACGCCCGCAATGATGGAACCCACTGCAGTGGAGATGAGGAACGGCACGATGTAGGCATAGAACGCGATGTCGCCGGCGCTCTTGCCCATGAGGAAGATGGCCACCGGGTAAGCGCACAGGCCGCCCAGAATGCTGGTGCCGAACACCTCGCCCACCATGGTGGCAAGGATGTTTTTGGTCTTATGGTACACAAGGCCGCACAGCAGTGCGCCGAACATGCTGCCGGGGAAGGCCATCAGGCTGCCCAGACCCAGCAGATTGCGCAGCAGCGAGGCCACAAAGGCTACGCCCACGCCCCACCACGGGCCAAGCAGCACCGCGCAGGTCACATTGACCATGTGCTGGATGGGTGCACATTTGCTGCCGAACATGGGGAAGCTGAATACGCTGCCCACCACGCACAGAGCGCACAGCATGCCGGCCAACGCCAGCTTTTTCACAGAGATTTTTTTCATAAGGCAAGGCTCCTTTCCAAACCTGCGGAAGCAGCAAAAACCATACAGCGCCTCCGCAAACAGCCCGCACCCGGTGCCAGACCCGGCGCAGGAACTATAAGAAGCGGTCGAGACTTGCTGGTCTCCTCTCACGCCGGAACACGGCTTCCCATCGCTGACGGTCACAAAGCTCAGGGCGCTCCCCCTCAGCCCGCTGCGGCACTTCCGCAGAAAAGTACAAGGCATCCTCCTTAATGGTAATCGGTACACAACAAAAAAACAGGAGACACCTTCCGCGGTGCCTCCTGCAAAAAATCATCCATTCTGACTTCCTACGGCGGCATTATCCGCATCAGGTAAAAGGGTCGAAGTTTGGGCACTTCCTCTCAGCCTGCTTCACAAGCTCCCCTGTATTTGATTGTGACTGTATTCTACACCCTTTGCGCACAAATTGCAAGAGGGGGCAAAGGCGCGCACAGCGGTGCAAAACGTTTTTCACGCAGGTTTTGGGGCGTTTCACGCAGGTTTTATTGAAAAAGAAGGTGAAATATGGTATTTTCAAGGTGGACACAGCACGGATATTGTTCTGGTCTGCACCAATGATACACGAATGGACGGTGGCCTGGGCCTTACCATTACGGGTATGCGCAATGTTACAATCACGGGAAGCAATGCAAAAGGCTCGATGCTGGTGTGGAACACCGCAGGCAGGCCCGAACCCGCAGGCGCACCCGCCTTTGCGGATGTGGCCGACCCCGATATGGCAAAGGCCGCACAGTGGTGCACCGAGCAGGGCACCATGGATGCCAAGGGCGACCGCTTTGAGCCCGAAGGCTGGACCCCGAAGTTCAAGGTGATCGAAGTGTGGAACAAGGCGTTCCCCGCAGCCTGATGCCGGCAGTGTGGATGCCGTGCTCGGTTCGGACCTTTTCCGTGAAAATGGGGCTGTTGCAAAATAGCTCTCTGAAAAAATCATGAACAAAACCCGGAACCTTTTCTCGGCCAAAACGGCTCAAAAAGGGTTCCGGGTTTTTGATGTTATGCTGTTTCCGCCTTATCCGTTCCACCCTCTGGCAGAGGGGTCCAGCATTTCGGCGGCAGAGTAAATGAGGGCGTTGCAGATGGCTGCAGCCACATTGCTGCCGCCCTTGCGGCCCATGGCGGCGATGGCAGGCACGCCGTATCGCTCGCAGGCGGCAAACAGTACTTCCTTGCTTTCCACCACATTCACAAACCCCACCGGCACGCCAATGACCAGTGCAGGCCGCAGACCGGCTTCCATTTCCTCCGCAATGGTCAAAAGGGCCGTGGGCGCATTGCCAATGGCCAGAATGGCCCCCGGGTGCTCCCGGGCAGCGCGGTGCATGGCGGCAACGGCACGGGTGGTGCCCGCCTGCTTTGCGGCTTCGGCCACAGCGGGGTCTGCCATGTAGCAGATGGCTTCACCGTTCAGTTTTTTCAGGCCCGGCTTTGTGATGCCCGCCAGCGCCATATTGGTGTCGGTAACGATGAAAGCACCCGCGTGCAGGGCCTTGACTGCGGCTTCCACCGCGCCGGGTGTAAAGCGCAGATTTTTGGCATAGTCGAAATCCGCGGTGGTGTGGATGACCCGCTTGACCACCGCAGCCGTCTCCGGCGGCGGGGTCAGGCCCAGCTCGTCCAATTCCCTTGTGATAATGGAGATGCTCGTCCGTTCAATGTCGGCGGGCAGATGATGCTGCGGTGTCATGTGTTGTCTCCTTTTTGCATTCCCATAGCGGCATAGATGGCGGGCATATCCAGTGCCGCACGCACACCATCGGCAAGCAGATCAAACTGCTGCTGACGGTACTGCTCCATGGGGATAAGCTCGGCCCCGGCCGGATCGATGCCCTTCCGTTTGCACAAAAATGCGGTCAGTTTTTCGGTCAGTTCGCCGGTGTCGAACAGGCCGTGCAGGTAGGTACCGAATACACCGTCCTGCACACAGCCCTCCGGCGTGCCGTCTGCAAGGATGCAGAACGCACTGCCCCGCACCTCGGTGCGGCCTGCGTGGATCTCGTAGCCCGTCAGCTTTGCGCCTGCAAAGGGTTCTGTGGTCACACAGGCTGCGGTCTGGGTCAGGTGCTTTTCGGTGCCGAACACCGTCGTGGTGGGCAGCAGGCCAAGGCCCCGCAGGGTGCAGGGGGTACCGCTCTCCTCCCCTGCCGGGTCGCAGAGCTGTTCGCCCAGCATCTGATAGCCGCCGCACACGCCCAGCACCGGCGTACCGGCTGCCGAAAGCCTGAGCACCGCCGCTTCCAGTCCGCTTTCCCGCAGCCAGCGCAGGTCGTCCATGGTGTTCTTGGTGCCGGGCAGGATGACGAGATCCGGTGCACCCAGCTGGCGGGTGCGCTGCACATACCGCACGCCCAGCAGCGGGTGCTGTTCCAGCGGGATAAAGTCGGTGAAGTTGGATACATGCGGCAGGCGCAGGATGGCGATATCCAGCGGCTTGACCGCAGCTTTTGTATCCAGCCGGTCGGAGAGAGAATCCTCGTCCTCGATCTCCACCCGCAGGTACGGCACTACGCCCAGCACGGGCAGGTGTGTTTTTTCTTCCAGCATGGCAAGGCCGGGCCGCAGGATCTCCACATCGCCCCGGAACTTGTTGATGATCAGGCCCCTGATGCGGGCACGCTCGTCGGCTTCCAGCAGCTCCACAGTGCCGTACAGCTGGGCGAATACGCCGCCCCGGTCGATATCGCCCGCCAGCAGCACCGGCGCATCCACCAGCTTTGCAAGGCCCATGTTGACGATATCGTCGGCTTTCAGGTTGATCTCCGCCGGGCTGCCCGCGCCTTCGATCACGATAATGTCGTTCTCGGCGGCAAGGCTGTTGTAGGCTTCCAGAATGTCCGGGATAAGGCTGCGCTTCATCCTGAAATAATCGGCGGCAGACATCTGGCCCCGGGCCTTGCCGTTCACGATCACCTGACTGCCCACATCGCTGCTGGGCTTGAGCAGGATGGGGTTCATGCGCACATCCGGCTCCACGCCTGCAGCCTGTGCCTGCACCACCTGCGCACGGCCCATCTCTGCACCGTTGCGGGTGACGAAGCTGTTCAGGGCCATGTTCTGGCTTTTGAAAGGGGCCACGCGGTAGCCATCCTGCGCAAAGATGCGGCACAGCGCCGCGCACAGCAGGCTTTTGCCCGCACCGCTCATGGTGCCCTGCACCATAATGCATTTTGCCTTGCTCATTGTGCCACCTCCGGCAGGGTTTCGGCCAGCAGTACAAGCAGCTGCCGGTTCTCGTTTTCTGTGCGCACGGCGGTGCGGTACCAGCTGGCATCAAGGCCCGGATAATTGCCGCAGCTGCGCAGTACTGCACCCTTGCGGCGCAGCGCTTCGCCCAGCGCTTCCGGCGCGCGGAACAGCAGATAGTTAGCCCGGCCCTCGATCACCCGCAGGCCCAGCGCCCGCAGGCCGTCTGCCAGCACAGGCCGCTGTGCTTCGATCAATGCACGCACCTTCGCCACATATTCCGTCTCGTCCAGCGCAGCAATGCCCGCCGCCTGTGCCAGACTGGAAACCGCCCACGGCTGGCCCGCTGCCCGCATCCGGGCAAGCAGCTCTGTATCAGAGCACAGGCAATAGCCCAGACGCACGCCCGCCATGCCGTAAAGCTTGGTGAAGGCTTTTAAAATAATCAGTTTTTTGCTGTTTTTCAGCAGATGCTTTGCCGAAAGGCCTTCGCCCTCCGGCAGAAAATCCAGAAAGCATTCGTCCACGGCCAGCACCGCACCCACGGCTTCGCATCTGCGCAGCAGCTCTTCCACAAGGGCAGGCTCTGCCAGCTGGCCGGTGGGGTTGTTGGGCTGACAGAGAAACACCATATTTGTACCCGGGTGCACCGCGTCCAGGAGATCTTTCGTCACCGCAAAATCGTTTTCTTCCCGCAAAAAATGCCGTTCCACCCTGCAGTCCACAGTTCCCAGTGCCGTGGCATACTCGGCAAAAGTGGGGGCCGTTACCAGTGCAGTGCAGGGCTTTGCAGCCAGCGCCAGCCGGAAGATGAGGTCTGCCGCGCCGTTGCCGCACAGCAGCCATTCGGCGGGCACTCCCTCAGCCACCGCCAGTTTTTCACGCAGGGCCCGGCACAGCGGGTCGGGGTAGCGGTCGGCCGTGGCAAGCGCTGCCGTAATGGCCTTTGCCACCCCTTCCGGCAGGCCCAGCGGACTGACATTGGCCGAAAAATCCAGCGGGTCGCGGCCAAACTCGGCGCGATAGCCCGCCCAGTCGCCGCCATGGGTCAATTGTTTCATGCAAGGAACCCCCGTATTGCTGCACCCCATGCCAGCGCAAAGCCGCTTGCCACATACATCATGCGGTTGGCGCGCAGGATGTCCTGCGGCTCAATGGGGCGCAGGGCATCACCGATGGTGGGCTTGGGGTAATATTCGCCAAAATAATAAGCCGGGCCGGCCAGCTGCACGCCCAGTGCACCGGCGCAGGCGCTTTCGGTCTGGGCGCTGTTGGGGCTGGCGTGGTTGCGCCGGTCCCGCCGCCAGATGCGCCATGCGCCCTTGGCATCGTTGCCGGTAAAGGCCGCAGCGGCCACCCACAAAAGGGCGGCAAGGCGGCTGGGGATGTAGTTGGCAAGGTCGTCCAGCTTCGCGGCTGCGCGGCCAAAGTAAAGGTACTTCTCGTTCTTGTAGCCCAGCATGCTGTCCATGGTATTGATAGCCTTGTAGGTCAGCGCCAGCGGTGCCCCGCCGATGAGCATATACAGCAGCGGCGCAATGACGCCGTCGCTGGCATTTTCGGCCACCGTTTCCACTGCAGCCTTTGTCACACCCTCTGCGGTCAGGTTCTGGGTGTCGCGGCCCACGATGCGGCTCACGGCTTTGCGAGCGGCGGGCAGGTCGTTCCGGACCAGCTCGTTATACACATTTGTGCTCTCCTGCGCAAGGCCCCTTGCCGCCAGCGCCTGCCCGCACCAGAACATCTGCACCGCAAGGCCCAGCCACGGGCTGAGCTTTGCCGCCGCCAGACACACAAGGCTCGTGACCAGAAAGGTGCCCACCGGCAGGCAGAACGCCGTCACGGCACCGCCCAGCAGCTCGCCCTGCGGGGTGCCGGGCAGGCGGGCACGCAGGAATTTTTCCAGCCGGGAGATGCATCTGCCCATAAGCACCACCGGGTGCGGCAGCCACGCCGGGTCTGCGAAGAGCTCGTCCAGCACAAAACCGCCGACAACTGCCTGAAGGATCATGCCCTGCTCTCCTTTGTGTACTGGACGGTCTTTACGAGATACAGCAGATGCTTTTCCGTCCAGTCCTTTGCATCCAGCACAAAGCCGCCCGCGTTGGGTCCGCACCATGCGTAATAGTCCCTGTGGGGGACGGCAAACCGCTCCATGGCGGCCATCTGGGTGCCGCCGTGGGCCAGAATGACCAGCCGTTCTTCGCCTGCGGCAAGAGCTTTATCGATCAGCTCTGCCACGGTGCGGCAGATGCGGTCTGAAAAATCCGTCTTGCGCTCTCCATCCGGGCAGGGGCTTTCGCAGTTGGCCTTCACCCATGCCTGATACTCGGGGTCCTTTTCCATCTCGATGAAATTGCGGCCCTCAAAGCTGCCAAAACACATCTCTTTCAGGCCGTCCACCGGCACAAGCTTTGCCTCCGGGAACAGGATGCGCGCCGTCTGGCTGGTGCGCTGCAGGGTGGAAACATAGACCACATCGGGGTCAAAATCTGCCCGGCGCAGCTGAGCAGCGCCTTCGGGTGAGAGCGGGATGTCGCGCTGGCCCTGATAACGCTTCTGGGCGTTGTATTCCGTCTGGCCATGACGCAGAAGATAGATCAGCATTGAGACAATTCTCCTTTCAAAACCGTGGGGATGCCGCAGAACATCTGCACCACGCACTCTGCCCGTGCGGCCAGCAGGCAGGCAAGCCTGCCCGCCGCCTCGCGGTCTGCGCGCTGCTTTGGGTCCATCGGCACAACACCGCCGCCTACCTCGGTGGCGATGAGGATATCGTATTCATGGGCAAGCTTGTCTGCCAAGGCAGGCAGGTCGGCGGCATCGGCAGCCAATACCTGCACGTCCGAAAGACGCTTGCCAGGAAGTGTTTGCGCAAAGGTGCGCTTGCCGCTGTAGAGCGGCCCGGTAATAAAGATCATAGCAGCCCTCCCCACTGGCAGGCACACAGCGCCGCCAGCATCCAGAGCTCGGCCTTTTGCAAAAACCACCCGGCAAGGTCGCCGGTGATGCCGCCGAACTGTTTCCGGCTCACGGCATGGTAGCGCCAGAGCACCGCCAGCGCTGCCAGCACCAGCGCCCAGCCGCCCAGCGCCGCCATACCCACGCACAGCACTGCGGCCAGCACCGCCAGCACCCGGCGCACCACAGTTTTGTCTGCTGCAGTGGCAAAGGTGTGTGCAAGACCGGTGTTTTTTGCCATGGGGAACGATGCCACCGCAAGGCCCGAAAGCGCCCGTTCCAGCACAAGTGCCAGAACCCACAGCACACCCACGCGGGGTGTAAAACTCACACAGGTGCACAGGGCAAAATAGGCCAGAAAATAGCTGCACAGCCGGATGACCGCAAAGGCACCGCAGTGGGGGTCTTTTAATATTTCCAGCTTCTTTTCTCGGTCGCCGTAGCTGGAAAGGGCATCGCAGGTGTCGGCATAGCCGTCCAGATGGATGCCGCCGGTGATCCATACCGGGATCAGCGCAAAGCCCGCCGCCTTGGCAAAGCCCGGCAGGGGCAGCGCGCCACACACACACCACGCCGCACCAATAACGACACCAATGAGCGGGAAGGCGCACATGGCATAACGCATATTCTTTTCGTTCCATTCGAACTGCGGCACCGGGATGGCCGAAAACATGGCAAAGGCCACCGCAATGGTCTGCAAAACGATCATTTTTCCACTCCTTTATAGTACACGGGGATGCCGCATACCACCCGCACCACCGCATCTGCCCGGGCGGCAAAGGCATTGTTCACCTGCGCCAGTGCCAGCAGATAGCGGCCTGTGTCACCGGCATAGTCGGCCCCGCCGCTGAACACCTCGTTGGAAACAACGATGAGGTTTTCGCACTGGGCTGCAAGGCTTTCCAGCCCGTGCAGGATGGCTTTGGCCGCGTTTTCCCCTGCTCCCGCCGGGTCGTACAGCTCGTTGGCCGCAAGGTTGCCCAGGTCTTCCAGCAAGGCGGTGCCCCGCGCAGGCAGGCGCACATTGTCCAGATGCAAGGGACACTCCACCGTTTCAAACTGCTTTGCGGCCCGCATTTTGCGGTGCTTTTCTACCCGGGCGGCACACTCGGCATCCCACACCTGCATGGTGGCAAGATAGTAGCGGGGGCCGGTGGTTTTCAGCACAAGGCTCTCGGCGTATTCACTTTTGCCGCTGGCCGCGCCGCCCAGAACCAGCGTCAACATTGGGGCGTATACGGCGCAATGCCGCCCTCCGCAAAGGAGTAGCACCCGCCGTATACGGCCAGCGCCATATCCCACAGCGGGATGCTGGCCACCGCGCCGGTGCCCTCGCCCAGATGCAGCCTCGCCGTAATGATGGGTGCCTTGCCCAGTGCTTCCAGCACGATGCGCGCGGCAGGCTCTGCCGAGCAGTGGCTTGCAAACACAGCCTTTGCCGCCGCCGGGCACAGCCGCACGGCGCACAGCGCGGCCACTCCGCTGATAAAGCCATCTGCCAGCACCGGCACACCGGCCAGTGCACCGCCCAGAAACACACCGCACAGGCCCGCGATATCAAAGCCGCCAAGCTTTGCAAGAACATCCAATGTGTCTTCCGGGTCCGGCTCATTGCAAAGGATGCCGCGGCAGATGGCATCCACCTTGCGGGCAAGCCCTTCGTCCGAGAGGCCCGCACCGCGCCCGGTCATAAGCTCCACGGGCTGGCCCAGCAGCACTGCCGCCACCGCGCTGGAGGTGGTGGTATTGCCAATGCCCATTTCACCGGTGGCGATGAGCCTGTAGCCATCCTCTGCCAGTTCCCGGGCAAGGGCAATGCCCTCCCCAACGGCCTGCACGGCCTCGGCCCGGCTCATGGCAGGGCCTTGGGTAAAATCCGCCGTGCCTGCGGCAATGCGGCAGCTGCGCACGCCGGGCACCGGTTCGCCTGCCATGCCCATATCCACGGGCAGAACATCGCAGTGGGCCGTGCGGGCCATCTGGCACACACTGGTGCGCCGCATGGCAAGGTTTTCGGCCACGGCACGGGTCACTTCCTGCCCGGTCTGGCTCACGCCCTGCGCCACCACGCCGTTATCCGCGCAGAGCACCACCACCACCCGGCGGGAAAGATCAAGCTCCGCACTGCCGGTAAGGGCGGCGGCATCCTCCAGCATGGTCTCCAGCCGGCCCAACCCGCCCAGAGGCTTTGCAAGGCTGGCCCAGTGGGCGTGTGCCGCCGCGTGGGCAGCTTCGTTGGCCGGGGTGATACCCGCCAAAAGTGCATTCAGTTCCGTTTCGGTCATTTTGGTCATCCTTTTGTTTTGCTGTATCGTTCTGCCGCGCGCACAAAGCGGCCCGGCAGGGGCGTGCCCGCCCAGTATAAATGCGGGAAGCCCGCATAGAAATTCTCGTTTGCAAAGCCGCATTCCCACTGCATTTTTTCGTTTTTGCAGGCAGTAAATGCAGTGCCGTTTGCGGTGGAATCCCAGTGGTGAAATTCGTGGATGGGCAGCGTTTCTCCGGCGCAAAAGAGCATACTGTCCGCCTTGGCGGTCATTTCAGCATAGCCAAAGCGCACCAGCCTTCCCACCCGGATGCCATCGCCCGGCAGAACGTCTGCCATGGGCCACGCCTTACCGTCGGCATCCTCAAGGCTCCGGCCCAGATACAAAAAGCCGCCGCATTCGGCTGCTGTGGGCAGGCCCGCCTGCACGGCCTGCCGGATGGAAGCCAGCATGGTTTTGTTTTCACTCAGCGTTTTGGCGTACAGCTCCGGGTAGCCGCCGGGCAGATACAGCCCGCCTATATTTTCCGGCAAAACCGCATCCTGCACCGGGCTGAAAAGCACAAGCTCCGCCCCGGCATCCCGCAGTGCGTCCAGCGTTTCGGCATAGGTAAAGCAGAACGCCTCGTCCTTTGCCACCGCAATGCGGACGGATGTGGGTGCAGCTGCTCCCGGCAAAGCTTCCGGCGCAGGCTTTTCGGTCAGCACGGCAAGGCGCTGCCAATCCAGCACCAGTGCATCGGCCAGCAGGGCGATCTTTTCCTGCAGGTCGGCAATTTCATCTGCAGTCTTCAGGCCGAGGTGTCGGCTTTCTACCGCTGCCTGCGGCAAATGGGGCAGATAGCCCAGCACCGGCAGGCCGGTCTCCCTTTCCAGCAGGGCCTTGAGCATTTTATACAGCTTTTCGGAACAATCATTGAGCAGGATGCCCGAAACATGGCTGTTTTTGCGGAAGTTCACAAGGCCCTGAATTTGCGCGGCCAGCGTCACGCTGGCACCCTTGGGCTGTACCACCAGCAGCACCGGCAGGCCCAGCGTTTCCGCCAGTTCCCAAGCGCTGGCACGGGTGGTCAGGCCCTGACCATCATAAAAGCCCATAGCGCCCTCGCACACGGCAGCACCATGCCCGGCGGCATAGCGGGCAAAAATGGCCCGCACCATATCCCTGTTGGAAAGAAACAGATCCAGATTGTGGCTGTCCACCTGCAGAGCCGAGCGGTGGAACATGGGGTCGATGTAGTCCGGCCCGCTTTTGAACGCACAGGGGTCGGCCCCGCGCTTTTTCAGCGCCGCCAGCACTGCACAGGCAACAGTGGTCTTGCCGCTGCCGGAAGAAGGCGCGGCGATGAGGAATTGCATCATTTGCGTGTACCCGTAATGAGGAAGATGGGGTTATTGGCCATGAGCAGGTGCAGTCGGCCCGCCGGTTTTGTGCGGCTGACGGCGATCTGTGTTACCTCTGCGGTCAGGCCCCGGGCCGTGAGGGCGGCAATGGCAGCGCCCAGCGTTTCCAGCGCAATGGCCGAAATGCAGATGCGTGCGTTCGGATTCTTGCCGAGCACTTCATCCAGCACGGCTTCCATGCTGCCTTTGGTGCCGCCGATGAACACGGCATCCGGCGCAGGCAGGTCTGCCAGCACATCCGGTGCGCGGCCCTCGATGAGGATGAGGTTGCAAGCATGGAACTTTGCCCGGTTTTTACGGATCAGTTCACAGGCATCCGGTTCACACTCCACGGCGTAAACGCGGCCTTTGGGTGCCGCCAGCGCAAGCTCCACGCTCACACTGCCGGTGCCTGCGCCCACATCCCACAGAGTGTCGGTGGGCATTACCGCCAGCTTTGCCAGCGCAGCAGCGCGCACCTCCTGCTTGGTCATGGGCACCTCGCTCCGGATGAAGCTTTCGTCCGGGAAGCCCGGCGCACGCAGCTGCGGCAGATCAAAGTTTTCCACCAGAAGCACGCTGAGTGGTGCAAAGCTCTGCCCCGCCAGCTCTGCAGCAGAACCGTAGCGGATGGCTTCCGCCTCGGTGCCAAGGTTTTCGCCCACCACGCCGTGGGCTTCGCCCATACCGGCATCGGTCAGCTTCTGGCACAGAGAGGCGGGCGTTTCAGTGCCGCCGGTGAGGAAGAACACCGAACGGTTCATCATGCACTCGGCCACCGGGTCGCAGGCACAGCCATGGGCCGAGACCAGCTTCCAGTTCTGCCACGGTCGGCCCAGCGCCGCCGAAAGCAGCTGGATGCTGGAAACGCCCGGATACACCCGCGCGGGGATGCCCAGCGCCCGCAGCGGCGTGAGCAGACCGGACGCACCGGAGTAAAATCCGGTATCGCCGCTGTAAAGCACGGCAGCATCCTGCCCGGGGTTTTGTGCCAGTGTTTCCAGAATGTCAGCGGGCTGGTAGAGCGCGAACTGCCGGGCCGTGCAGTCTGCAGGCAGGCCCGCCAGCAGCCGCTTTGCACCGAACACAAGGCCCGCGCTGCGCACAGCCTGCTGCGCCTGCGCCGAAAGGGCTTCCCATTTTCCGCTGCCCATGCCGATCAGTGTGACCATTGCAAAATCTCCTTGCAATACGCTAAAATTTGTGTTTCCGTCTCGCCAGTTTCCGGCGGGCGGCGCAGCACCACCAGCTGTGCGCCGGTATCGGCAGCGGCCTGCACCTTCTCGGCAAAGCCGCCCGCTGTGCCGCCGTCCTTGGTGACGAGGTACCGGATCTGGAACTGTGTTATCAACGCCTTATTCAGCGCCAGACTGAACGGCCCCTGCATGGCAATGATGTTCCGGTGCGGGACATTGGCCGCTTCACAGGCGGCAATGCCCTCCGGCGTGGGCAGGACGCGCGGGTAAAGCCGCGCCGGTTCCAGCCCGGCAAACACAGCCAGCTCCTTGGCACCGGTGGCAAGCAGGATATTGCCCTCTGTCCCGGCCAGATATTCTGCAGCCTGCGCTGCTGTTTCAAACACCGCACAGCCGGGCGGCAAGGGGCTTTGCGCACGCAGCAGGCGGCGGTATTCCACGCCCGCCTGCACCGCTGCAGCGCGGATGTTCCTGGTGGCATCCACTGCATAAGGGTGGGTGGCATCCACGCAGAGATCAGCTCCCGCCAGCAATGCCGCCATGGCATCCGGCTGCAGCCGCCCGGCGTGCACCGTGATGCCCGCCATTTCGCCCTGCTCCTCGGCACCCAGCGGCGTTGCCACGCACACCGTTACCGCAACGCCAAGCTCTGCCAGCTTTTTGGAAAAGCGACGGCCCTCGGTGGTGCCGCTGAACACGACCGCCTTCACTTACGGTACCCCCGCGGCGTGACCATCCGGCCCGAAAGGGCGCGGGTATTGCTGTTGCCGATATACACGGTGGTGAACATATCCACCGGCGTGTTTTCCAGCTCGGCCAGCGTCAGCACCCGGGCGCTCTGGCCCTCGCGGCCAATGTTGCGCACAAGGCCACAGACGGTATCATCCGCCTTGCCGTTTGCGCGCAGGATGCGCACTGCCTTTTGCAGGTAGTCCGGCCTGCCCTTGGAGGAAGGATTATAGAGTGCAACACAGAAATCTCCCTGCGCTGCGCAGGCCAGCCGCTTTTCGATGACCTCCCACGGGGTAAGCCGGTCGGAAAGGGAGATCACGCAGAAATCGTGGGCCAGCGGCGCGCCCAGCACAGCCCCACCGCTGAGGGCGGCCGTAAGGCCGGGCACCACTTCTACGGCAACGTCCGGGTAATCCTGCGCCAGTTCCAGCACAGGGCTGGCCATGCCGTAAACGCCTGCGTCGCCGCTGCACACCATCACCACGCGCCTGCCGGCATTCGCCTTTTCCAGCGCCCAGCGGCAGCGGTCGATCTCCTTGGTCATGCCGGTGGAATAATATTCCTCACATGGGAACTCCGGCTTGATCAGGTCAAGATAAAGTTTATAGCCGCAGATGGCATCTGCGTGTTCCAGAACGTTCCGGGCTTCCTGCGTCAGGTAGTAAACATCTCCGGGGCCAATGCCCACCACGTAGACTACCTTTTCCGGTTCGTCGATCTCAAATTCCATCGGGTCAAACATTCTGCCACCTCCAGTCCGGGGCATAGGGCCGCACGGCCAGCGCAAAGGTCACGCCGGTATGGGCATATTTGTGAAAAACAAGTGTCCCGCCTGCGGCCAGCACTGCCGACCGTTCACAGACATTGTCCACGCCGGTAACGCTCTGCACAAAGGCCGAAGGCGTAAAGCTGCCGGGGGCGGCACGCAGCTGTTCCGCTGTGAAAAACTGCACCGGCCAGCTGTGGCTCTTACAGAAGGTCAGCAGGCCCGCCTCGTTTTGTTTTAAGTCGATGCTTACCGCCGCCGTGATGCATTGCGGCGCAAGGAGGTTCTGGGCACAGAAAGCTGCAAAGGCTTCGGCCAGCGTTTCGGCGCTGGTGCCGCGTTTGCAGCCCACGCCCAGCACGCCGATGCGCGGCACCAGATGCAGCGCATCCCCCACCGGGCAGAGGGTGAGGGCAAAGTCCGGGGCATCTCCCGCCGTGATCCCATCAGGCGGTGCACCCGCAATGGGCCAGTCGGATGCAAACTGCACCGTTTTGCCCGCCAGCAGTGCACCGCTGACAAGCTTGATGCGCTCCGGCTCCAGCACGGTGCAGTTCTGGTGCTTTGCCCACTCGTCCACCGCAAACACACCGTTTGCGTCGGTGGCCGTGGTGATCACCGGCACCGCACCGCACACAGCGGCAAGCGCCCGGGCAAGGTCGTTGGCACCGCCCAGGTGGCCTGAGAGGATGGGCACAGCAAAGCGGCCGCACTCGTCCAGCACCACAACGGCAGGGTCCTGCGCCTTGCTTTGGCAGTGGGGCGCAATGGCCCGCACCGCAATGCCCACAGCACCTACAAAAACAAGGGCATCGCTCCCGGCAAACTGGCGGGCCGTCCAATCGGCAAGGTGCACCTGCCCGGCTTCATGGCCGCAGCGGGCCACGCTGCCGGGATATGCCGCCGCCAGTTTTTGGGCCAGTGCAAGGCCCTTTGCCGTAAAGGCCAGATAGGCGCGGGTCACTGGTCTGTCCCCTTGCGGAACTCGGTGGTAAAGGCCGGGTCGTAGAGCTTGCTGCGCTCATAATTCCGGCCCAGAAAGCCGCCTGCCACGATGAGCGCCGTTTTGGTGATGCCCGCTGCATGAACGCTTTCCGCCAGCGTACCTACGGTGCAGCGCACCGTTTTTTCCTCCGGCCATGTGGCCTTATACACCACCGCTGCCGGGGTATCCGGCGTATAGGCACCGCCTGCCAGAAGCGCCTGCTGTACTTTGTCCACAAGGCCGATGGATAGGAAAATGACCATCGTTGCCCCGTGGGCGGCAAGGCTTGCCAGCTTTTCTTTTTCCGGCACCGGGGTGCGGCCCTCCATGCGGGTGATGATGACGGTCTGGCTGACGGTGGGCAGCGTGTACTCTGCATTCAGTGCCGCCGCTGCGCCGCAGAAGCTGGACACACCGGGGGTATCATCGTAGGGAATGCCCTCGGCGTCCAGAACATCCATCTGCTCCCGGATGGCACCGTAAAGGCAGGGGTCACCGGTGTGCAGGCGCACGGTGATCTTACCCGCAGCTTCTATCTGCCGCATCACATCCAGCACCTGCTCCAGCGTCATTTCAGCGCTGTTATAAATGGCGCAGTCTGCCTTTGCAAGGCCCAGCAGGGCCGGGTTCACCAGACTGCCCGCATAGATGATGCAGTCGGCTTTCTGAAGCAGGGCCGCGCCCCGCCGGGTGATGAGGTCCGGTGCACCGGGGCCTGCACCAACAAAATGTACCATAACGTTACTCCTTTACCAAAACGGTGGCAAAATAACCGGCCTGTTCCTGCGGCCGCTCAAGGGAAAGATCCGGGTGGACCCGCTCGTCCGGCAGACCGCAGTTGCACACAAGTGCGCTTTTTTTCAGCTTATCTGCCTGCTGCAGGGTATCCAATAAGACAGGCAATTGCCTGCCAGCTTTCATCAATACCTTGGTGCCGGGCATTTCCAGCACGCGGTCTGTCCAGTCGCCGGGCGCAATGGTAAGCGGCGTATCCATGCCGCCGGTCAGCGGCACATTCAGCCGCGCCGCCGCCGCACAAAAGCTGGGCACGCCTGCCGCCATGGCGGTGGCATAACCCCCGGCCTGCAAGATCTCCTGCAGGTAACCAAAGGTGGCATAGATGGAAACATCACCGATGTTCAGCATGGCAACGTCCTGCCCGGCATCCAGATACTGCCGCACCGCGGCGGCGGCTTTTTCGTGCGAAGCCGCCAGCGCGGCCGGGTCACGGCTCATGGCAAAGTGCAGCGGGACGATGGTCTTGCCGTCCAGCGCTTTTCCCAGCGCACTACGGGCGATGTCCAGCGCCAGCATCTGGCCGGAAGCAGTCTGCGGCGCGGCCAGCACCGGGCACTGCCGGATGAGCCGCACAGCCTGCAGCGTCATCAGCTCCGGGTCGCCGGGGCCGACGCTGACACCGTAAAATGTGCCTTTCAGTTCTGCCATTCCTGCATCAGCTCCTTTGCCGTTTTTGTCTCGCCCAGCGGGCCGTGCTGGTTGGAGAACAGCACCGCGCCCACCCGGAAGGCCCCGCCTGCCCGTCGGTCCAGATGCATCTGGATGGCGGCAAGGATGCTTTCCAGCACCGGTGCACGCAGCTGTGCGCCGTCCAGAATGTCAAGGCAGGCATCCGTGGTGGCGGCATCCATCAGGGCGGCGCACACCTCATGCGCGGCACCGCACAGCGCCGCATGGGCGCAAAACACTTCAGCGCGGCCATCCGCCGTGTGGGAGTGGGTGTTCATGACCCCTGCCGCCAGCTTGCAGAGCTTGCCCACGTGGCCTACCAGAAGCACTTCCTCAAATTTGGCCGTGGCGGCCATATCCAGCGTATCCCCGATGAAGTTGGAGGTCTTGACCACCGGGAACCGCTCGAACTGCGGCAGAGCGCTGGCCAGATAATCCAGCCCGTAGTTGCCGGGGGCCAGCACCAGCCGCCGGGGGCCGGGGGCATTTTTTGCCCGCAGCGCAGCCTGATTCATTTCCAGCTGGATGGTATCCAGAATGGCCTGCTGGCTCATGGGTTCCACGATGCCGCTGGTGCCCAGAATGGAAAGCCCGCCCTCCACCCCGATGTGTGGGTTGAAGGTGCGCTTTGCCGTCTCGGCACCGCCTTCCACAGAGATGGTCACCGCAAAGCCGCCGGTGTAGGCAGCATTTTCAGCTTCCCGTTCCAGCGCCTCGGCGATCATCCGGCGGGGCACATGGTTGATGGCGGCTTCGCCTACGGGCTGGTCAAGGCCGGGCTTCGTCACCCGGCCCACCCCCTCGCCGCCAAAGATGCGCACACCGGGGGCATCCGGTTCCAGCACCACCGATGCAATCACCGGCAGGCCCGTGGTCACATCCACATCGTCGCCGCCGTCCTTGCGGATGGCACATGCGGCACCTGTGTCCGTTCTGCGGCACCAGAGGGGAGCCACCTCCACCACGATGCCCTTGGGCGTGCGCAGGGCCACCGTTTCCGGTTCGCGGCCGGTCAGCAGCAGACGCGCCGCCCCGGCAGCCCCCAGCGCGGCACAGGTGCCGGTGGTATAGCCGCAGCGCAGCAGCTTCTGCCCGCTGCGGACGTAATGCTCAAACCGCGGCTTTCCGGCGGGTGCCTTTTCGGCTTCCGGCTCCGGTGTGCCGAACAGAGCTGTGTACTGCTGTTCGGTCAGGCCGTACAGGGCGCGGATGTTCTCCGGCTGAAACGCCTGTTCCGGAGTCAGCACACCGGAAACACCGCCGGGCGAAACGCACACCACCGTGTCCGCTATTTTTTCGGCCAGCTCCAGCTCGTGCAGGCTCAGGATCACCGCCAGCTGACCGGTATGGGCCAGCTCCTTTAAAATGGTGAGCAGCTCGATCTTGCCCTTGATATCCAGAAAAGAGGTCGGCTCGTCCAGCAGGATCACTTCCGGCTGCTGGCACAGGGCCCGGGCCAGCAGGATGCGCTGGCGCTGGCCGTCGCTGATGCGGTTAAAATCCCGGTCTGCCAGCTGCGCCGCGCCCACCAGCTCCAAGGCTCTGTGCACCTGCTGCCTGTCCTCGGCAGACAAAATGCCCAGCCGTCCGGTGTAGGGATAGCGCCCCGCCGAAACAAAATCAAAGCAGGTGGTCAGCTCCATCCGGCGGCTGTGCGGGGCCATGAGGGCCAGCTTCTGCGCCCGCTGGGTACCGGTGTAATCGGCAAGGCTTCTGCCTTCCAGCAGCACCGTGCCGCCCATGGGGGCCAGCTGACCCGCCAGCGTGCGCAGCAAGGTGGATTTGCCTGCGCCGTTGGGGCCGATGAGGGTCAGGATCTGGCCCGGCTGCACCCCGAGGCAAATATCGGAGAGCAGCGGTGTCTTGCCGTAGCCGATGGCAAGACCCTGTGCTCCGCACAAAAAATGTTCCTTCATCGTGCACCCTCCTGACTGCGCCGCACCAGCAGCCAGATGACCACCGGTGCGCCGAACACGGCCGTGACCGAGCTGATGGACAGCTCCGTGGGCGCAAACAGACTGCGGGCCAGCAGGTCGCAGAACAGGCAGAAGGCCGCACCGCCCAGACAGCACCCGGGCAGCACATGCAGCGGCTTTGCGCTGCCCAGCAGCTGCTTTACAAGGTGCGGCACCGCGATGCCCACAAAGGAGATCGGCCCCGCAAAGGCGGTGACGCAGGCGGCCAGCAGACTGGAAAGCAGCACCAGCACCACTGAGAAGAGCCTGACGTTCACGCCCACACTGCGGGCGTACTCCTCGCCCATCTGGTAGGCCGCCATGGGTTTGGAGAGCAGAAAGGCAGCTGCCAGCACAGGCAGCGTCACCAGTGCCGCCGCCTGCACATTGGCCCATGTCATGCCGGAAAAGCTGCCCTGCGACCAGTTGTGCAGATTGACGATGTTGGAATCCTGCGCAAAGGCCACCACGATATCGGTGATGGCGGAGCAGATATAGCCGATCATCACACCGCAGATGACCAGAATGCTCATGCGCTGCACCCGCCGGGCCACCGCCAGCACAAAGGCCATGGAAGCCATGGCACCCGCAAAGGCAGCCGCGATCATCATGGCCGAGCTGGTCAGCATCCCGCGGTCCAGAAACACCACCATGGTCAGGGCCACCGCCAGCTTTGCGCCGCTGGAAACGCCCATGACAAAGGGCCCGGCAATGGGGTTTGCAAAAAAGGTCTGCAGAAGGTATCCCGCTGCACTGAGGGCTGCCCCCAACAGTGCCGCCATGACCGCGCGGGGCAGGCGCAGCTGCAGGATGATGTTCCCCGCAAGCGCATCGCCGCCCTTGCCCAGCAGCGCCGTCAGCACCGCACCCGGCGCAAGGGATACGCTGCCCCAGAACAGGTTCAGCGCAAAAAGCACCGCCACGGCTGCCGCAAGGGCAATATAGGCGGCTGCGAGGCGTCTGGTACGGGTCATAAGCTTTCCTTTCTGTAAAGTTTTTCTTCTTTAATCCACATGGGTGAGGAATTTCAGTTCACCGGCGGCAGGTATACCCTCGGTAAACACCCGGTTCATATCCACGATCAGGTCTGCCAGCTCCATGCTCTGCTGGAACAGGCTCTGGGTGGTGCACCACACCTGCCCTTCCTTCACCGCTTTGAATTCGTTCAGCAGCGGGAAACGCTCGGTCAGCTGGCTCACCGATGCGATCATGCCCTCGATGGCGCTGTTGTAGATGAGCACATCGGCATCCTTTGCGCCTGCATAGAAGTCCTCAAGCGGCAGGTTCATGGTAGCAAGGCTGTTGCCATTGTCCGTCAGGTCCGCAAAGACATAGCTGCCGCCTGCCATTTCGATCATGCGGGCCACATAATCGCTGCCCTTGCGCACAGTGGCAAGGTTGTTGGTGGTCAGCGAGAAGAAGGCGCAGCTTTTTCCTGTGGGTTTCTGCGAGAGGATGGGCTGAACGGCCGTCTCCTGCGCGGAAAACACCTGCTCGGCCTGTTCTTCCCTGCCCAGCAGGATGCCGTAAAGCTTGATCCACTCCATGCGGGCCAGCGGGTCGCTCTCGTAGCTGGAACGCTCCACCAGCACCGGGATGCCAAAGTGTTCCAGCTGTTCCTTTACCTCCGGCGTATGCAGGATCATGGTATTCTCAATGGCAAGGCGGCAGTCCGCCGCCAGGATCTGCTCGTAATCCGGGGCGCTGTACTTGCCTGCATACGCGATTTTTCCCGCTTCCATGGCCTGCTGCACCGCGGGCAGATACCAGCCCTCGGCCTTGGTGCCGGAAAAGGCCACGCTGTCCAGTGCATCCAGATGCAAAAGCAGATCCATCACCGAGGTGGAAACCAGATAAATATTCTCCACCGGCTGGCGCAGCACAGTCACGTCAGCGGGCAGGCTGTCCACCTCCGCAGCATCTTCCGGCACAACAAGGAACCGCGTATCCGACTCCGCGATGGTCAGCATGGTATAGCCGCCCTCATAGCAGTCCGCTGTGAACTGCTGTGCATAGTCCAGCTGGTAATGATGAGAGAAAACAAGACTTTTCGTATTGGCAGGCTGAGTCTTGCTGCCGCAGCCGGTCAGCGTCAGCGCCGCAGCGGGGATCAGTTTCAGAAATTGCTTTCGGGTGATCTTCATAGGTAACTCCTTCCGTCACGGCTTGCGCCGCGCCACCTCCCTCGTAGAGGGAGGCTTTGGCAGTACGGTAAAGTTTATCTTTTTGCCAAAGAAAGTGGCTGGAGGAGTCACTTCAGACTTGCAGAATCAAAGGTCAGCGTATACTCGATCTCGTGGGGGGTGCTCATGGCAACGGTGTCGGCGGTGACATCCAGTGCGGTATCCAGCGCCGATACCGGAATTTCAAAGGTGGAATTGCCCTCGGTGTTGGTGGGCAAATACTTCTCGCCGTCCACGATCATATAATCATAGTTCGGGCTGCTCCACACGATGGTAGCGGTCATTTTGCCACCCGCCACGGTCAGGGCGGCGGGGCTCTCCACGGTGGCACGGCCGGAGCCGCCTTCCAGCGTCACCTCACAGGTGTAGGTGCCGTCTGCCGGGGTCTCGGCTTCCGCAGCCTTTTCCACGGCATCACGCACGCTGACGACATGGTCGTACCACTTGCCCTTGGTGCCCAGAATGGCCAGATCAAAGTCGGCATCCACAGCAGAGACCGGAATATCGAAGCCGTACACCTCCTCCGAGGTGCCGTCGGAATAGGTGACGGTATCTGTGGTGGGCTGCAGCCAGTCGGCCTCGTGGTCGGCGGCATCGGAAGCCTTGCCCAGATACAGGTTGACGATATGGGTGGAAGCAAGGCTGACATGGAAGGTCATCTGGCCGTTCTCCACGGTCAGGGTGCCCTTGCCGTCGCAGGCTTCGTTGGCGTGGAACATGCTGCTGTCGGTGTCAAACTCGGCGGTATACACACCATCCGTCAAAGCGGCGGTCTCAGCGGCAGAAGAAGCTACAGAGGATGCCGCCTCGGAAGAAGCAGCACTGGAAGCTGCAGAAGATGCCGTGGAAGAAGCGCCGCAGCCCACCAGCAGACTCAGTGCCAGAGAAGCAGCGACAACACAGGAAAAAACGCGTTTCATAGGAAATACCTCTACATTATAAAAAATCAGCTTTTATTATACCATTGTTCAGATAAAAAATGAACCCTCTCCACCGGATGCCGCAAAGCGGCCGCGAGACGGAGAGGGTTCGTTTGATCAACCGTTCAGAGAATCGATCGCCGCCTTGGTGTGGGCGACATACAGCTTCTGGACATCCTCGATCTCACCCAGACCAGCGATCTGGCAGTCGATGCTGTCGAAAGCACCGGAAGCCTTGAACTGGCTCAGCCAGGAGTCGGCATCCTCACCGGCCATATCGTTGTTGGCGTGATCGCCGGCAACCACCATCAGCGGGCGCAGAATGACCTTGGTGTAGCCCGCAGCCTTAACAGCCTCGATGACGTTCTCGCAGGCAGTCTCTTCCGGCTTGCCCTCAACGGTGCCAATGAACACATTGTCGTAGCCCAGAGTCTGCATAGTGGTCTGCATCTGGCTGTAGCTCACCTTTGCGGTGTGCGAGGTGCCGTGGCCCATAAAGACAAAGGCGACCTTGTCCGCAGCAGCGGCATCCAGACTGTCGTAGCCGGCTTCCTTCACGGCAGCAGCGGTGACAGCCTTGGCAACGTCTTCCTTATCCTGATTGATGATGGTGGCATCGGAACCGACCTCGCCCAGCAGGGGCTCAGCCACAGCGACAGATTCAAACTTGTCGCGGTAGGTGTCGATCATTTCCATCATCTCGTCGTACTCAGCACCGTGCATCAGGTGGGTGGGCTGGACGACCAGATTCTTCACGCCGTTTTCCACAGCGCGGTCCATGGCCTGCTGCATGTTGTCGATCTTTTCGCCGTCACGAGCCTGCACATGGTTGATGATGATCTGTGCGGTGAATGCGCGGCGCACAGACCAATCCGGGTATGCGGCCTGCAGAGCATCCTCGATGCCCTTGATGTCCTTCACGCGGCTGTCGTTGAAGGAGGTGCCGAAGGAGACCACCAGCAGCTCGTTGTCGCCAATGTCGTCCTGATTGCGGGCATCGTCCTTGGAAGCATCGCCGGTGTCACGGCCAAAATAGTCGGGGTCGGCGTTCTCACCTTCCACCAGTTCCTTCTGGGTGTCGGTCAGGGCATCCCATGCAGCCTTGGCGGCTTCGCACTGGGCATCGGTATCCTCATTGCGCTCCTGCACATAGATGGCATCGATCAGGTCTGCCACGTTCTTTGCTGCCATTTCGTCAGCCTCCTCGCTGCTCGCTTCGCTGGAAGCGGAAGACGCAGCGGTGCTGGATGCAGTGCCGGAAGCAGCCCCGCCGCAGCCGGTGAGCACGCCGGCGCACAGAGCCAGAGCCGTAACAGCTGCGGCCAGCTTTTTGGTTTCGATCTTTCTCATTGTTCTTGTCCTTTCCTGCTGGATAAATTGCGGTTTGAACCAAACAAAGGGTACAGGAAAGAGAGATGAAAAAAGAGGCCCTTCTGTCCTGCGGATGGCATGACAAAAAGACCTCTGTTGTTTCAGGGCTTTTTGGTACAACCAATTCCTCGTGATTTGGGGTTTGCACCCCCGTACCAACAGCAGGCAGGTTTCCTGACTGAAAGATCGCCGCCCGGCATCCCCTTCCCGGAGCAATGCTCCAGTGGCTGGTGCAAAGCACCCTGATGCGGACTCCCTTATCACAGTGACGAGATCGTGCGGGATCTGCACCCGCTTCCCTTTTACCCTTTCCGCCGTGCAGTGCATCGGCAAAAGGCACCTGCTGTTTTTCTGTTCAGTTCGTCCGGCATTATATCATAAAACTGCGCAGAATGCAATAAAAAACGGCATCCTGCCTTTTTATAAGGAAGGATGCCGTTTGGAGATCGAGCCAAATGCGGAGCTTACTGGAGCGCACGGATCGCATTGATGGTGATTTTGTACTGGCAGGTCACGCTGTCAAACAGCTCTTTGGTACCTTCCAGTGTGCCTGTGCGCAGCACCTCGGTCAAATCGTAGGTGGGCTGATACAGGTTGGTAAAACCCAGGTTCTGGCACACACCCTTGAGCGTGTGTGCCGCACGGAATGCTTCCTTCACATTTCCTTCCTTCAATGCCTGCTCCAGTTTCGGATAGCTGTCGTCGTTCAAAAACATCAGCGTAAATCTGCAGATCATGCCTTCGTTGTAAAGCCGCTTGAGCACATCCTCATAATTTGCGCCCATCTGTCTATAACATTCCTGAATCGTCATGGTTTGTCGCTATGCCTTTCTTTTTCTACTGGTCCCGCCTGATTTGCCACAGAGTGACAAAAGCGCCATCCATTTTGTTGCACTTTGTTGCGTTTTTAATATATCACGCCTTACTGCGTTTTTCAATGCAGGGACAAAAAGTCTTGCATTTTTCACATATTGTCCCGAGTTTTTCTTGCAATTTGCCTATCAATTTCTTCCGGCTGGCTTTTTTCTCCGACTTTGCCGTGCCTGCATGGCTGCAGGGCTTTTCCTGCCTTTGCTCTGCCGTTTCTCTGCACGGAAAACGCATTTGAAGAAAAAGGTAAAAAAACAGTTGACAAAAGCCTTTCTGCATGATAGAATAAACAAGTCGTCCGGCGAAGGACACAAAAAGTGAATATGGGCGTGTTCCCGAGTGGCCAATGGGGACAGACTGTAAATCTGCTGCTTTTCAGCTTCGGTGGTTCGAATCCACCCGCGCCCACCAAACAAGAAAAATCCGAACCTGTTTCCGATTGGAGAAGGGTTCGGATTTTTCGTTTTCTTCGGGTACAACAACGAAGGTTCCTGTGGACGGCGCAAAACTCCGATACCTTGTCATAGACCGTAAGCCACTAACAAGATTTGGAGGATGCGATTATGAAGTACGATGCAAGAGCCTGCAAGTTTAACATGGATACCGGGTGTGTGGAGTTGACTCTCCAAGATGGGAGAAAAATTTCCATTGACTGCACCGGGGTCGAGGATGCGTTGGATGTGACCATGGCACAGCAGACCGAATTGGACTACCTTATCTATAATGACCCGCTGGGCTATGCCGATTTGATCCTGAACGGCGACCCGGAGGAATATTTGAAAAATGCAGCCGGGAGCCATGGGTTAGAAGATTAAGGACAAAAAAATAAGAGGTGTGCCCAACTGGACACACCTCGGTGAGATACATCTATATAAGGCAGGGCGTTCCCTCTTTACCGGGAGCGTCCTGCTGTTTTTATGCGGCAACAGGCAAGGCTTGTAGTGCTTCCTGCTCTTTCAGCCATTCCTCATATTCACGCTGGCCTTCCTCACTGTTGAAAAACTCAACCATGGAGGGATAAAAGCAACGCGCAAGGGTCTTGATTGCTTCATCCGGGTAGCCGGATTTGTTCGACTTCTTCTTTTTGTTCAAATGGTATCCTCCGAAAATCAAAGTTCCATATCCTGCCCACGCTTGCGGTTTCGCTGCGGCACATTCATGGTGCGCTCCTGCTTGGGGGCAAGAATCTTTTCCAGAAAGCCGCGCACCAGTTCGGGCGCACGGTGGAGAGCATCCAGATAGGGTTTCACGTCGTACCACAGGTCGTGGTACTTGTTGCTCCAACGAACGGCCTCCTTCTTGGCGGTGAAAAGTTCTTCTTTCAAGCGGCGGTTCTCCACGTCCATCATATAGCCGTGGTCAGCCTGTTTTTTCAGTTTGGAAAATTCTTCTTCGGTCAGCGAGTAGTTGCCGAGGAAGGTGCGCTTGCCGATATAATCCAGATCGCGCGCGTGAATGAGGGCTTCTTTCGTGAGCGTGGTCTTTTTCTGCACAGCAGCAAGTTCCTTCTCCTTTTTGGAGAGAGCGGTGCTGGTTCGGGCAAGCGACTGTTCTTTCTGGTCGATTTGAGAAGTCAGGCTGTCCAGACGCTCCTGCTCCCGCTGGACTTTGAACTGGGTGACGGTCAGGTGTTCTTCGGTGCTGC
>ERZ773237.577-NODE-577-length-39616-cov-4.205050_pt1 | contig 39616 bp, 38 predicted proteins | sample MGYA00580990_ERZ773237 | MGnify/ENA primary metagenome ERZ773237 (study PRJEB29015, sample SAMEA2737749) | human gut metagenome | biome: human gut; feature: human-associated habitat; material: faeces | place: China | collected 2012 ...
AGGTATACGCCAGAGAAGTTTTTCAAGAGTCTTGGAATCTGAATCGCTCTCTATAAATATGTATCCTGCAAATAAAATGTCATCGTCAAGATGCCAAGAACCTTCATATATGAAAAAGAAAAAATATATATCATTACACATCTGCAGAAGGGGCTAAAGACATATTAGTAAATCAGACATTAAGATTTTCTGATAGATATTTTCTTAATGATTATAGTGAGGGGAAATATGTATTTGAATTGTGCGTTCAACACATAGAAGAAATGCTTGATCCGGGAGAATTTAGAGATTCAATAAAAGCATATTTGGAGCAACGCATAAAGAATCCACAAATAGATTGTTTTTATGTATATCAATGTTCTTTTTCAACCAATAAAGACAGCCTTTGTATGTGGAATTATTATACTAAAAGTGACAGTATAAAGGGGTTTAATCTTAAATTTGATAAAATGGAAGATTACGATTTGTTGAAAATAAAATCTAAAGATGGATTCGGCAAATTAAAAGTATATTCTGGCAAAGTGATATATGATACAGATAAACAAATAAGCACGCTTAAAGATGTATTAAATCAATTTGAAAAATTTACTAGAAGAAGCGGTTTGTCAGCTGATATGATAGCAAAATATGCAGTAGATAAAATTGCACATATAGGTGAATTCTTTAAAAAATCGTGTTTCAGGGTAGAGGAGGAGTACAGAGTAAGTATTAGCCCAGTTCTGAATGATGATGGAACTTTTATGACAATAGATTATGAAAGAAAATTTAGAGAGAAAAATGGATTATTCATTCCATACATAGATATTGAATTTAATTCTGAATTGTTAGTTGGTATTACTATGTCACCAACATTGAATCCTGATGATACGATTCAAGGCATTCTATCATTAACAAAAAATAAATATCATAATATTACAAAGGATTCAATTGTTCCATCGGAGATTCCTATAAGGTATTAAGCGAGGGACAAGATGAAATTTACAATGGCTTATTGAAATAAATTTAGATACAAGCTTTAAATGAAATTTATAAGCACTGTGGTGGTAAAAAACCTAGAATACAAGTGGTTGGACTTAAAGCTATGCAAATGCTAATATAAGAATGTAGGAACTTTGAACTGCCAGCTCTTTTTCTCGAAGACAAATGATTTTTTAAGCTGCTATCTTCACTGTCAGGCAGCAAGGAGCGTACATACAATAGAAACTTATCGTGATGGACTCACTGTATTCCGGAGATACATTACAAATGTACGGAAAATATCCATAAAAAAGTTTCTGTTTACTGATTGCACCAGTGAACTTATGCTGGATTATCTGGGATATTTGAACAGCCAGGGATGCGAAGCTTCTACCTGCAACAACCGGCTTGCTGCACTAAGGGCCTATCTGTGGTATGCGTCGGATATGGATATCTCTCTTCAGTCGATAGCGTTATCTGCATCTCATGTACCCTTTTTGAAGGAACCGAAAAAGGTAAAACAGATCATTCAGGATGAGGATATGAAAGCCTTGCTTGCAGCTCCTCCAGATACACAAAAAGGAAACCGTGACAGGATGATCATGATTCTCCTGTATGATACAGCGATTCGTATAGCAGAGCTTCTTGAACTTAAGATATCATCCCTGAAACTTACATCCGTTCCAAGCATTCACATACATGGAAAAGATGATAAGGAACGTTCCGTATCCATTACAGATGCAACAGTATCTCATTTAAAAAAGTATTTAAGACAGTTTCATCCGGAAATGCTTCCTGATCAGCCCTTATTCTATACGAAAATCAAAGGAAGTATTGCTCCGATGTCCCCTGGAAATGTCTCAAGAATCATCAATAAGTATGCGGATGCGATCAGGTCAGAACACCCAATTCTCCCGAAACATCTGCATTGCCATATGTTCCGGCGTATCAGGGCAACTGGTTTATACCGAAACGGTGTTGAACTGGAGATGATATCTGTAATTCTTGGACATTCATCTACGGAAACAACCAGGATTTATGCGACTCCATCCATTGAAATGCTTGGAGAAGCAATGAATACTGCTAATTCTACAATTCCAGACGAGACTTCGGAATGGGAAGAAAATGAGGATGAACTTGCTCGCATCTATGGATTGAGATAACATTTTTATAAGCCGCATACCAGATAAATCTTTGCTACGCCAGAGAAATCACCTAACAGAGCTGTTGCAACGCAGAAAGCGTTGCCTGGATAATGGTGGCATCTGCATCATTGCTGATAGCCAGCATGACACCATGGTATTCAAGACGGATTGCAACAGAATTCGCTCCATTTTTAGCACTTACTGCTTTTGTTTCAGGCAGTTCATTGTAGTGAATTGGTACAACTTCCTGTTTCGCTGCAACTTTTGGGACAGATACAGGTACATCAGATGCTTTCATGCGCAGCCTTTTGATGTTGTAATAAAAAGAGCTTGTAGATATGCCATTCTGATGGCACCATGCATGGTCTGATAAGCCACTAACGCGGCATTGCTGGATGCAATCCATCCAGTATTTATCTTTTTGAGCTTTTGTCATTGATAAAATCCTCCAAAAATATTTGGAGTAAAATGATTCAAAAGTTTGATATAAATAGCAGCGAAATGCTACAACTTTTGTCGTTCAAGATTAGAACTTAGAGTAATTTACTCCAACTATCCTAATCTTACGACAGAAACAGTCAATTGGCACTACGGTGGATTATGTAGCGCTTACAGAGCATTCATCTGACGTTCCATTCCACGCTTGTGATCACAGAACCACCATGCACTTCCAAGCTGAACTTTTCCTCGGATGTTCTGGGTGTTACTTTGATAATTTCCCACCATTGCCGCAAGCACATCTGCGTCTTTTGCATAAGATGCCAATATCGCAGGTAAGTAGGTTTCTTTCATTGCATTTTCCTTCCGTATAAAAATCACGATGGATCACCGATAACTATTCTTTGCTCTTTTGTGAACTCTACTCAATAATAGAGTAAAGAAATAACTGCAAGAGTTATCATTGGTTCTCAGAACCTTTACGGCCATCTTGCCCTGCTCCAGTTGCTCACCAACGAAAATAGGAATCAGATACTCTGCTTTCAGAGGATTACCCGGTACATCCTTCTCGTAGTCGCTGGTGGTATTGGTTTTGGGACGGTTTTTGCTGCCTTTCGTTCTGGGTGCTCAACAGTATCGTTTATACTTAATTTCTTTTAACCTATCAAGGAAATAATTGAAATAATAAAGAACCGTTTCATCTTTCAGCAATAATAAAATAACTGCGTATATCACAGTCCCACCAACTCCCAATAGCAAGAAAGATAATATTCCATATTCAAAACTTCTTTGTAGAATAAACAAAATAAAAAACATTATTGTAGACGCTATACAATAATTTTTAGATTGTACAATTATTTTTTTAATAGATATATATTTACCTTTAACAACATAAATCAACAAGACAAAAACTACAACAAATTCAGCAATTGATGTTGTAATTGCCGCACCAACCGCACCAAATTTTCTTATTAATATAAAATTAGAAAAGAAATTCACAAGCGCCGCACTAAAAGTTGCAATAGTTGTGTATTTTTCCCGTCCAATCGAAACAAAAAGTTGGTTTCCAAATATTTCACTAAACCCCGATAATAGAAACCTAACAGACATTATTCTTAATAATAATGGAACCTCATAAAAGCCTCCTCCCAAGAACCAAGAACACAAATTGGGTGAAAGAACCAAGAAAAATGCTGTTAGTGGTAAGCCAATTAGCCATACATAATTACTTGCTAAATATATATTGTTCTTTAATTTGTCTTCATTGCCCATGGCATGTTCATAACTATTTCTAGAAGAAAAAATAGGAGAAATAACTGTTATCAAAAGCAATGCTATGCTATTTAGCTTATACGCTTGTTCATAACAACCGTTCTCATAATCAGGAGAAACAGCTAAAAATCCTATCATTGTTTTATCTAAAACAGAATAAATCGTAACTGCTAATGCCGGCAAAAAGATAACTATCGCTGGTTTAATATGCTTCTTTAATTCTACGTCTCGAAAAGTAATTTTTGTGCAATCTCTGAGTACAGATGGCCATAAAACAAGATTTGACAACATTACTGAAATCGATAAGCAAAGTGCATAAATCCACGTGTCATTTTCTGTTTTTACAAACAAAAACACTCCTATCAATCCCATAATTTTTAGAATAATAGATCTAATCGCAATTGCTCTAAAATTTTCTAATCCTTGATAATAAAAATTGATATCAAACGGAACTGCAATTAATTGTATTGAAAGAGCAACTATAATTAGAGTATATTTTTCTCCAAATATGCCAAAAAACAATGCAATGAATAATATTAAAATGGCAATGAAGGTTGTAATACTTCTTACAATTGAAATTTCTGCCAAGACCTTCGTTCTTTTCATTGGATCATTACGATATTTTGAAATCTCACGTTGTCCATATGTATTAAAACCTAAATTAGCAAATAATATAAAGTATGTAATTATAGAAAACGAGAAACTATATTGACCATTTCCATTCTCTCGAAGAACCCTCGCAATATAAGGAGTTGTCACCATCGGTATAATAAGAGTAAGTATTTGACTTATAAAATTATAGATGTAGTTAACTTTTAAACTTAATTTACTATTCATTTTCTTTTCCTCAATCTATAAAGTTTATAAAGTCCAGATAACAATACTGATGGAGTAATATAGCATGGAAATGTAGCAAGCCAAAACCATAAACTATTTTTTAAATTATTGTAATGTGACTTATTAATTTTTTGCTTAACACCTATTGCCTTCAGTATTAAAGTAAATTTAAAAATAAAATAACCAAAACTCCTACTATAAATCTTCCGTATTTCCTTATTTGATAAATTTGGAAGTGCAATTTTATATAAAGCAATAATTCCGTTTACAAAAACAGTATAGAAATCATAGTTGGCCGCAGACGTATCTCCATTAAATGAAAACGGATTATAAAAGTATACTGAATAGCGCATTTTTTCATTTTTGTGAATTACGTTAATAGCTAAGAATGATTGATATAAATTGGTTTCATAGTTTATATTGTTTTCTAACACTTTATGTAAGATTTCAGAATTAAAAATCATTATGGACATAAATGTGATATGAGGGCCTAATAGTAACAAAAATTTATCCATATCACTTATTCCAAAACTGCAATACTCTTTACCTTCTGATTTTTTCATCATTTCTTTAGATGATAATGCAACAAATGAGAACTCGTTTTTTTTCAGAAATGGAAGGACTTTCTCAAAAAAATCATCATTTAAATAGTCATCGTCACCAAGAAGCAAGGAATATTTTCCTTGGCCAAGAGACAACACGCGCTTAAAATTAGCATCTGGTCCTATATTTTCTCTATTTCTAAAATATTTGATTTTATCAATATTATTATTCTTAATATATTCTGTAACCCTTTTGTAAGTATCATCAGTTGACGCATTATCAGAAATAATTATTTCAAAATCGTATTCTTGATGTTCGCAAATATGTTGAAGATTATTCATCAAATATTCACATCTATTATACGTTGGAATACATATAGATAAAACAGGCATTAAATCGTCCTCCTTGATTTTCTATATCGATAATACGTTATAGGCAGGTAAAATAAAAACAAAACAATTCTCTTAATTCTAGCTGCAATTACATGCATAATGTTATGTCTTTTAAAAGTAGATAGATTATTTCCATGTCTTCTATACGTCATTAAAATATCTTTTTCAAGATAACAATTTTTAAAAAAAGACACACAAAACATTATCCAACTATCGAACCCAAATCTAAAAGGGATGAGGTATTCTTTTGCTCTTTTTCGGAACGCAAACATACATCCCCAAAAATGAAAATACAAGAGATTATCAAAGAATTTATTTGAAACAGATAAATAATCAAACAAAGAAATATGCAGAATATCGTTAATATCTGCGCCAGACACCTTTGAATTATGAAAAACCAAATCAATCTCTGGATTATCCTGAAAAGCATTGCAAATTTTGCTAACCTTTTGGCTATCCCAAACATCATCTTGATCAGCTATAAAAATAATATCCCCATTTGTCATACTAATTAGTCTTTCAAGATTATTTGTTGTTCCTAGTTTTTGACTCTTAACAAGCTTTATGTGTGGAAACTTATCTAAATACTCATCAATAATAGAGATAGTGTTATCAGTAGAGCCATCATCCCCAATAATCAATTCATCATTTTCTGTAATGTTTGTTATTATTGAATCCAATTGCTCCCTTATATATTTTTCGCCATTGTATGATGTCATGACGACAGAAATCTTATTTATTTTATCATTCATTTTGTCACCTCAAAAAATAATGTGATTATTAGGCAATGCAATCACAACTGAATACATAATTGCCAATGCCGTAATGCCAAGATAGAAATAATTCTGCTTTTTGATTCTTTTTTTCTCTAAAGTGCTTTGTTTTACAAAACTATTGCTCGTTATCAGTAATTGAGGTATGCAAAAATAATAAGAAATTCTTACCATATCCTCGACAATGGTTGTTGACGCAACAAATAAAACTACCGCAAGCGAACACGCAACTAAAACATCGTTTATCACTGTTGAACTTTTACTATATCGAAAAATAAGGTAAGCGGCTATTAATGTATTTACTAACAAAGGAGCTATCCATACATTTCCTTCTGTAGTATATAAATTAAGTGCATATAAATTACTGTATTTAGATCCTGCCGGTAAATAGTCAAGCAAGAACAAAAAACTTTTAGGCATCAAAATCAATGCAAGTGTTATTCCAATCATAAAAATATAAACTATTCGCTTATCTATTTTAAAATATCTAAAAATCATAAAAAATACTATAACGACACCTATTGGAACAATTGCTATTGAGTGGATAAAAACGGATAATACACTCCAAAATATAAATCCGCTATATTTTTTCCACCAGTTCTTTTTGTTAAAATTACTCAAAAACGAATTTATTGCAAATGCCATCAAACTCATTGAAAAACATTGTCTTATTAAATAAAATCCAAATGGATAAATAAAAGCAACAAACATTAAATGAGCTATCATTTTATTGTGGCAATGATTCAAAAGCAATCTTTCAAAAGCAAAAACAAAAATAGCAGACATTACAATTATATAGATTCTAAAACTATTAAAACCAAGAAAACTAATGGCTTTCATAATACCTATAAAAAGTGGAGATGTATATTCTGCAATTATGCTACCTTTCAATGATGACCAGTTGCTACTTGTTACTATTTCAAACATTCCTTTATAAACTTCTCTTGTATCATTTAACCCCTGGTCAAAACTTCTAAACGCTAATCCGAAAAACAAAAGAATGCCTATGGTTATGCAATATTGTTTTCTTTTAACATTCATTTTATCAAGAGTAAATATACTGAAATATACGAAGCAAAAGAAAACTATGTATATTACACTAGTAAACGTATCAATCATATAAACAACTCCTAATCATTTTTTCAAAACGCGTTTCTTATATTTTTCATATTTTGTAAGTCGAACTTTTTTGTAGTATAGTCCCGCAAAAAAGCACATTAAATTCTTTGGAACAATATGAATAATCATATAAATAAACTTACTTTTCTTCGTAGCTATGACAGGAGAAAATTGTGGAACATCCATCGAATATCTATTAAAATAATTGCTCAAAACATGATTATTATTTAAAATCCAAGCTCTACCGTACACTAAAAATATGCTTGTAAAATGAATTATTGCTGGATTATTTCTTGCATATTCTATTTCTTTATCGGAATAAGAGTTGTAGGGTTTTCTTAAATAATAAATCTGTTTTTTTGTCAAACAAGAAGGAACCGATGTTAAATTATATTTCAAATCTACTACCTTAATTCTTTTTCTACAAACAACGTTTAACACTGTCTGTTCAGAAAAAAATACAAATCCTTTTTTTTCTTTTAGATAATTAGAAATTGATTGTTCTATCCCCATCCTTCTCCAATTATACAAATTGAAAAGCATAACTCCGGAATTACAATATACATCCTCTTCATCAGTTAAACCAAAGTAGTCATAATACTCTTTACTAATAAAATCTTTGACTGCTGCCACGGCATAATTATCAAGATTCATATGATAAAAATCATGCAAATTCTCACACACCACAGTGTCACTATCCAAATACAAAACTCTTTTGACTGAACTAGGCAGCAATTTTCCTAAAAGCAATTTGCAAAAAGAATCAATCCCCCATTTACCTTCATAGTCATCAAAAGTCAAATCAAATCTGTCTTTTAGATTTGAAATATTTATCATTTCTACATTATCTCTGTTAAACCCAAATTTTTTGAGCAAACCTTTAACATTTTCCAAACTTTCATATGAAAAATCTTTCGAAAGAATATATACATATATATCATCTTCATTTAAATTATTTTCAATTAATGAACATAATGATACTAAACATATTTTTGAAAAAAATTCTGAACTTTGATACGCAATTACCATCATCTCTCTAACCTCTTAAAAACTGTTTAATAATCTACATTTAGTTTATCCATTTTTCTAAATATCTTCTTATTGCATCTTTCCTTGTTTGGAGTAGTTCAAATCCATTCTCCAACAATTTGCTCTTATCCAATCTACTATTAATTTGACGCGCAGCTTTACTTAATCCGAATTTCTCTTTGGTTACTGTAATTTCTTTATTGTTAACCCATACTGATTATAGACGTCACACCCGCTAATATAACCACCTTCGTTCGTAGCATGATAGTAACTTTCTGTTTCACACATATCCGCTAAAAATCATCTTCGATAGTTGAAGGGTTTGTAGCATAAAATTGACTGAGCACCACACCCAGGCGTTAAAAGCTTTCTATTTTCACTTGAATAAGTCCTTTTCTTATTACAATTACATGCTATAATACAATTTGCACAGCATCAGCCGTTTGTTCATATGGAAAATCAGGATTATAACCAATTAATAAGTTCTAAACTTCTAAACTATTGCAAACATTAAAACCATTTAATTCAAACTCTTCAACCAAGTTTTCAGATCCCCAAATATAAATGTTGCTTATATTGTGCTTTTTAGTATGTAATACAGCAATGTATCCTTAAGTCAGAACTTCTTCAAGTTTACAATCCCCATGTTTATTAACCGATTGTAAATTTGTTTTTACGTCTTAGTTGAATTGTTTGTTGCAAAATATACATACCAAGATTTCTAAAATACTTGATATTTTCATTCTAAAGCAAAAATAGCTACATCGATTGAATTTTTATCTATTGTTATCAAAATTCCTTCATTGACCTCCTTTTTAGTAGCATATTTATCTTTTATTTACGTTAAAAACTAAATCCCTAATACCATCTTCAAATGTATATTTAGGGATATATCCAGTATCGTTAACCAAGTTTGAGATGTCAGCTTCCAAGTGCATTACTTGATTTGGATAATAATCTATTTCCCCAAAACCAATTTCGCATTCGGGATTAACAATTTCTTTTACAGCTAAAACATACTCTTTTAAAGTTCTTGTTTTACCATTGCCTAAACAATAAATTGAGCCATTTTTTCCATTTGCAGCAACCAATAAAAATGCTCTTGCAGCATCTTTTGAGTATATATAGTCCCATATTTGATCACATTTTGTTGTTTTAAACTTTTCACCTTTTTTTAGCGAAGCTATCAGTGAAGAAATCAAGGTATATTCTCCATCAAAAGGTCCAAACAATGAAACTATCCTACACCATTCATGTCGCATTCCTAAATTATTGCAAAGTAGTCTTGACATCTGGCATGCTTGTAATTTTGCAATTCCATAACCATTATCAGGATTGCATGGAGCATAAGGATGTAGAATTCCATCGATATGCCCAAATTCACTTTGAGACCCTGCGCCTATAAAGACTCTACAATTTAAAAATTTAGCAAGATTAACTGCATCAAGAGTATATTTCACATTACTGTTTTGTAAGTATAAGTCTTGCCTAGATTCGCCATATGTTCCATCCCACCCAAAGTGATAAAAAACATCGTAATCATGCCTTAAGACTTTTTCTAAAGTGAGCAACTCATCTAGATTACATTCAACAACTTTTACTAACTGGCTCTTTGGCAGATGGTCTATTCTTTTCGAACTTTTTCGACAAACAGCTGTAACACTTATACCATTCTTTATACATTCATTAATTAATGCGATTCCAACAGCACCAGTTGGACCGGTAATAATAACATTTTTTATTTTCATAATTTACTTATTGAACAATGGATTTCCATCATTCAGCATAGGAATAACCATAATTTCTTCAAGTTCTTCTCTAGGAAGGAATGGTGCTAAATCCTCTAGAGGTGGTGACACTAAAGTTCCATCTGGATATTTTTTTGTCGCAGATTTTGGTTCAAATACTTGTTCTCTATCAACAAAGACTTCTACAATGCAATAACCCTCTTTGCTTAAAATATCATCTAATTTCATCATTTCATCATTGTTTGAAATTGAAACATAAGGTATGCCATATGCATTTGAAATTTTCTCCATAGAAGGAAATGAGATGTCAAAACTGTCACGTGGTCCAACACCAAATTTTGAGTGTTCTGGAAACAAGTTACTTTCTGTTTGTCTCATAGAGTGATAACCTTCATTGTTGATTACAAATATTTTAATTGGTAGTTTATGATGAACGATAGTTTGTAACTCTTGCAAATTCATTTGAATCGAGCCATCACCTGACAAACATATAATCTCTTTATTTGTTGCAAATGCAGCACCAATTGCTGCAGGTAAATCATACCCCATTGAAGCAGCGCCACTATTAATAATAAACCTTTGACCTTTTTTAATTTCATAACCGTGGCTACCAACAACACACGCACTACCATTACCTACAACTGTAATTTTGTTTTCTGGTAATCTCTTACTTAATTCCTTAATAAAGCAATAGACATTAGCTAAAGGAGCTTTTGCATAGTGTTTTGGTAATACTACAGGATAATTCTTCTTCCAGCCTTGACATCTTTCATTCCAAACTACATTTGGTTTCAACGGCATACCATTTAGTTTTGTAACTAATTTAGTTAAGAATTTTTTTGCATCAGCTTGAATTGGCATCTCAACATGAATAGATGGTTTTGTTAATTCTCCCTTATCAATATCTATCATAATTACAAATGATTCTCTTGCCCATTTTGTCTTATCATAGCCAACTTGTCTTACACCAAGTCTTGATCCTACCGAAAGAAGTAAATCACTATTTTGAACTGCCCAGTTGCCTGGTCTATCACCCATTAACCCTGCACGACCAACATATAGGTTATGTGTATCCTCAATTAAATCAATACTATCCCACCCCGTAACAACTGGAATATTTAATAAATTAACAGCGTCCATAAATTCTTTGTGAGCTTCTGCAATTCTAATACCATTCCCCGCATTAAAAACAGGTCTATCTGCTTTCTTTACTAATTCAATTACTTTTTCAATTGTAGCATCATCAACATCGTACACATTCTCTTCGTATCCTTCTTTTAGCGGATCAAAGTGAACAAAATCACTTTCTTCCATCATTGCACTTTGAATATCAAGTGGTACGTCTAGCCATACCGGACCCGGTCTACCTTCTTTTGCTAGATATAGTGCTTTTTCAAGATGATACATTGCCATTTTTGCGTCGCTAAGCATTTCAGCATATTTTGTCATGGGAGCGACTACTCTAGTAATATCAAATTCTTGATCACCCATTGCACGAATTGGAACCCCCGCTGCCCTAGCAGTAGTCGCATAACGTACTTGACCAGAAATAATTAACATTGGTATTGAGTCCAGCCATGCCCCAACTACACCTGTCAATGTGTTTGTTCCGCCAGGACCTGTAGTAACGCAGACAAGCGGGATTTGTTTATGTAATCTTGCATATGCTTCCGCGGCGATAGCGGCAGATTGTTCGTGTTGAACAAAGATACATGTCATACCATCAGTATGAGCAAAAGCATCATCAAGATGCATTGCACCACCACCAGGCACAGTAAAATCCATTATTATGCCGTTTTTAACTAAAAATTCTCCATAATAATCAGATACTCTTTTTTTCATGCAATTATCTCCTATCTATATTCAAAAATTCGTTTATTTCTTTATCCATACATGCACGGATATCGCCATTTTCTACCCAGCACTTAGACCATTCACAAACCTTTTCAATTGCTTTATCTAGATTCCAGTGAGGTTTCCACCCAAATGTTGTTTTTAACTTGGAACAATCAAGCTTTAAGAAGTTAGCTTCATGTGGGCCACCATCATATTTATTAACCCATCTCATGCCCTCTCCCCATTTTGATACAAATACATCTACGATTGCACCAGTTTGATAACAATCAACATCGTCTGGTCCAACGTTATAGTATCCAGCATACTTCTTATCTTCATATTGCATTGCTGCAATCATTAGATATGCATATAAAGGTTCAAGTACATGCTGATATGGACGAGTTGAGAAAGGATTTCTAACTACAATATCTTCATGTTTTACTGCAGCTCTAATGCAATCTGGGATAATTCTGTCGTTTGCAAAATCCCCTCCACCGATAACATTACCAGCTCTAGCAGTACTTACGGATATACCCAAATCATTAAAGAATGAATTGATATATGAGTGAGTTACAAGTTCAGAGCACGATTTTGAATTTGAATAAGGATCATATCCATCTAATTCTTCGTTTTCTCTATAACCCCAAGCCCATTCTTTATTTAAATAAACTTTATCTGTCGTAACATTTAAGAATGATTTAACAGTTTTAGAATGTCTTACACATTCACAAATATTAACTGTACCCATCACATTTGTTTCATATGTATAAACAGGATTTTTATATGAATCTCTAACAATCGGTTGAGCAGCTAAATGAAGTACAATTTCAGGTTGAGCTACATCAAATGCTTTTTTTAAAGATTCTAAATCTCTGATATCACCTATAATTGAGTGGATATCGTTTTCAATTCCCGCTATCTCAAAAAGAGCTGGATTTGTAGGCGGGTTCAAAGAATAACCAGTAACTTCAGCTCCTGCATTCACAAGCATCTTACATAACCAAGAGCCTTTGAATCCAGTATGGCCTGTTACCAATACCTTTTTTCTTTTGTAAAACTCCAAATCAAACATCAATTAGTCCTCCCATCTAATCCAAGGCGCTTTCCCCTTAGATATTAATTTTTCTAATTGTTCTTTCTCGCGCATGTTATCCATACATTGCCAATATCCCGTATGTTTGTATGACATCAGTTCCCCCATATTTGCTAAAGACTCAAGAGGTTCTTTTTCAAATACAGTTTTATCACCTTCGATATAATTAAAAATCTCAGGATTCAAAACCATATATCCAGCATTGATAGGAGCACCATCAGATATACTCTTTTCCCTGAATGACTTAACAGCATTGTCACCGCCAATATCAAGCACGCCTTTCGACTGGTCTTGAAGAACTGCAGTTAAAGTAGCAATCTTTCCATGGGATTTGTGATATTCCAAAAGCTTGTCAATCTCAACATCGCAAACGCCATCTCCATATGTCATGAAGAAAGGTTCATCTCCAACATATTTTTGGATTCGTTTAATTCTTCCACCAGTCATAGTGTTAAGACCGGTATCAACAACAGTTACCTTCCAAGGCTCACAATGGCTCCGATGAATTGTCATTTCATTCTTTCCATCGTTATAATCGAAAGTAACATCTGAATTAGATAAGAAATAATCAGCAAACCATTTTTTTATATATTCCTGTCTATATCCGGCACAGATAATAAATTCTTTATGTCCGTAATATGCATATTCTTTCATAATGTGCCAAAGAATAGGCATACCACCAATCTCAATCATTGGTTTAGGTTTAAATGTTGATTCTTCAGAAATTCTTGTTCCAAATCCTCCAGCTAATAAAACTACTTTCATTTTTTAGTTCTCCTTTGTTTCTAATTTACAAATATAAGATTCTGGTGTGAGTTCAAAGCCTTTTCCACTAATTTTGCCCGGTAGACATCAATTAAAACTGCAATATCATAACTTATTCTTAGATAATCTCGTGCTACAATATTTATCAATCAAATACTCCTACTATATTTCTTCATCTAGATTTCTTACATCAACTCCATTACGCTATCCTTCCCGCCGCATACTCCTCGGCGGTTAATTTTGCTCTTACTTCCAGCCCTGCCTTTATACGGCGGGGTTCTTTCCAAAGTTCAATTCCAAGTTCAGCGATTCTCTTGTGTCTGTCGATTCGAGTTATATAGGTCTGACAGTTGTTAAGTGGACCTTTTTCGACTATAAGCCTGTCATCTACAATTATTCCGCATGACATTCTGATGCAGTTGTTTTCATCCATCAGCATCTTAAGGATTGCTCTTTCCTCTTCATATATAGGATTAAAGCCTCCTCCTATACGCACAGGAACAACCGTAGTTGGTATTCTCTTAAGCTGTTTTTCAAGTTCATTGGGTAAATTACTTTCGATAAACACATAGCCTGGAAACAACCAGTCTTCTTCAAGATTCCACTTCCCTGAATATCTTTTAAGATACTGATATGTAGGCGCAAAAATATTGACTGCAGCATCTGTACTCAATGCATTCCTGCATTTTTCGATGGCAATCTTCTCTCTGCCTTTTCCAGCCATTACTACATACCACATACATCCTCCTATCAGAACTGATTGACTTTGGATATAATGGCACGCACTATCTGCAACATAATAAATATTATGTTGTAAATATCACAAACCATCTCATGTACTTTACCACAATCAAAATAAAAATACAACAGTTATTGTATCTAATTATATCGAATTTACAATTGAATTGTCGAAAAATCAATTGTAAATATTTTCTATTATCTTGTCTGATTTTTATAAAACACAGTAAATAAGCCTGTTTACAGCAGCTAATATATTCAGAAAATTCATTTACAACATAATATTTATTATGTTGTACTTTTTACAAAACATTTTCTATCCACTACTTTTTTAATTATATAATCACTTTTTACAACCATCTTCATACTGTCCAGCAGCCTTCTATGTTCTTCCCCTGATGATTTCACATATATACGGGTTGTATCAATATTGCTGTGACCAAGCACATCCGCAAGACGTGCTATGTCCTTTTTAATATTGTAGAAGCTTCGGACAAACAGATGTCTCATATTATGCGGAAATACTTTTGATGGGTCTATTCCTGCTGCCACACTTAACTGCTTCATCATTTTCCAGATGTTGCACCTGTTTAAAGGTCTTCCGGTTCTTGTAATGAATATGCTGCCCCGCACTATTCCATGTCTGTCTGCATATCTTATGAGTGCATTTCTTAATTCTGACGGATATAATATTCTTCTTAATTTTCCTTTATTATGAATATCTGCTACGCCCCTGATTACAAATTCCAAAGTTACTGATTTAAGTTCACTTATTCTTATTCCGGTACTCCCCAGAGTCTGTATAATAAGTGCAAGCTGTTCATTTCCCATAGAAACAGCTGTATCAATAAGACATTCATATTCACCTTTCGTAAGTTCGCGTTCCTCTGAGGCAAACATATTTTTCTGTACCTTTATCATCTTCACTTTCATATCACCGTACCCCATAACTTCGAGATAATGATTAACAGATGCAAGAAATGAATTAATGCTGGATATCTTATAATTTCCGGTGTTTTCCAGATAGTATTTATAATCAATCACCATCTGTTTACTTATACATTTGCCATAAGCATACTCATAAAATTTCCGTATATCTCTTATATACTTTTCAACAGTAAGTGTTCCTTTCTCCTCTCTGATAAGCAGTTCTCTATATTCTTTAATATTTTTCTTAGTAACAAACAGTTTTCTCCTCGTATATTCTCGTTTTTTATCAACGTTTTTACTTTATAGGATTAGGGTATCAAAAGGTCATAATTTAAAGTTTGCAGGGCATATTTCACAAAGAATGAACTTTTTTATGACTAGGGAGATATTTAGAAAATCTTAGCTTCATGTAAAATTCTTAGCAAACATCAGACACGATGTCTGATGGAAGTGCCACTGAGCCATGGATGGCGAATGGCACTGTTTGCGTGAATAAAGAAAGCCTGCTCATGAAGCTTAGAGTTTCTTAATATCGGACCTCGGAATAAAAAAGGACATTTTTTGTGCAATATGCCGATACAATATTTCAAAATGACCTTTTAACACCCTAATCCTATAAAGCAAAAAAGCCCGCCGGTTAAATACTTAACCAACGGGCTGTTACTGTTCTTTCATTATTATATTGTTCTTATCTTTTATTCCTTGTCTTTTCCATTACATCAAGAGTATGCATCTTACCATATGCATCTCTCTTATGCTTTGGAACTTCTCCTGCTTCAGAATTAAATATACCGACATTCTGACCTTTGTTATGCTTTGCTGCACATGCCGGACAATATCTTCCGTATCTTATCTCTGCTCCACAGTCCTCACATTTGATATAGCTGTCCGAACCGTCAGGAATCTCTATTCTTCCTTCTCGCAGATATCTGTTAATTGTTGATACAGGAACCCCTGTTCCATCTGATATATTAGCTGCATTAGAAGGGCCATGGTCTTCTATATATTTTCTCACCTTGCCAAAAGATGTCAGTTCCTCTGCTCCACAGTTGTCACACTTAAACACTTCTCCAAATGCATAACGCATAAGTTCCCCACACTTTGGACATATCTTGGCACGGTCATATTTAATCAACGTATCAATCTGGCGCTTTTCCTTTTTCTGCTTTTCTCTTTCCTCAATCTGCCTTAAAGTAGGTTTCATAATCATACCTTCTTTCTTTCAAGTGTATCTCTGAATATATCTCTTCTTTCAGTTTTACCAACTTTATTAATATCTCTTTCTTTATATGTTCCGTCATTCTTAATCTGCTTTTTCTTATAATTCTTATCATCCGGTTCGTCTTCCTGTGTTGTCCTGTCTGCCCTGCCCGGTTCTTTAAGAGCCTTCTCCAGCATCTCCTTATTCTGAAATGCAGAATTGCCACGGTTCATTGATAACATCTGTCTCTGCTTCTGACTTATATACTGTTCAAGGTTAGCATTACGCACGCCTAACCTGCATCCGTATACTATCTTGTTCTCACCGATAACAACTTTCCTCACAATTATTCCCATAAGGCTGTAATTCTGATTAAAGTCAGCAAACACAAGTCTTACCGGCATATTAATGACATTGTCCATATCCTCCGTGCCAACAAAAGAGAATCCACTCTCACTCACATCTTTAACAATAACATCAACTGCCTTACGGTTGGTTCCTAACTGTGCAACACCGGAGATACCTATAAACAGCCTGAAAGCCCCTCGTCTGTTAACTTCAAAGCCTTCTCCATTAGCTGAAATCTTATATAATGTTCCTTCCTCTTCTCTGATTGAATTAACTGCAACGCCTTTCCACAACATTGGAGGCTTACCGTCTCTTATCATATATATACTTACTGTTATACCGCCACCTGAAGAATTAAAGCTTAATATCTTACCATTAATTCTTATTGGCTCAACCAATACGCTTTGGTTAACTTTTCTTATAACCTTAGATGGAAACTCATATTTCTGTCTATTCATGCTTAATTCAATTATCAGGTTATTATCCTCGGTCATCTCCTGTAAAAGCATAGTTTTTCTCCATTACACGCAATTAATGATATAATGATAACACATTTACAGCAATAAAAAAAGACTCTCATACCAAACTCGCATGAGAATCTTCTTTCATAATTAATTATTCTTCATCTTCTTCTGGTTCATTCCAGTTATGATATACATTCTGAACATCATCATCTTCATCTAAAAGTCCTAAGATTCTGTTCATCTTCTTAATATCATCCTCAGATGTAAGGTCTACAGTTGTCTGTGGAATCATAGTAACCTCTGCTGAAGCAAATGTTACTCCAGCATCAGCTAATGCCTGATTAACAGCATCAAACTCCTCTGGTGAAGTAAGGATTTCATAACAATCCTCTTCTTCATTGAAATCATCTGCACCAGCGTCAAGAGCTAACATCATAAGCTCATCAGCATCTCCGGTATATTCTTCCTTGTCTACAATCATCTGTCCCTTGTTATCAAACATGAATGATACACAGCCTGGAGTACCAACATTACCGCCACCCTTAGTGAACGCACTACGGATATTAGAAGCTGCTCTGTTTCTGTTATCAGTAAGAGCCTCTACGATAATAGCTGTTCCGTTAGGACCATATCCTTCATATGTAACTGATTCGTAGTTAGACATATCATTACTTGCAGCCTTCTTAATAGCTCTGTCAATTGTATCATTAGGCATATTAGCTGCTTTACACTTAGCAACAACCTGTCTTAACTTACTGTTATTATTAACATCCGGACCGCCTTCTTTAACAGCTATCATAAGCTCCTTACCAAGTCTTGTAAAGATTTTACCCTTAGCTGCATCATTGGCTGCCTTCTTATGCGCGATATTCGCAAATTTTGAATGTCCTGACATAAAAATACCTCATTTCAAATTATTGTTGTAACTATTCAGAGCCAGCCTCCAAAATGCTTCGCATTTTGGAGGTGTGGCGTATCCGCCAGATAGAATTTCAAAATCAGATATAGAAATGCAAGCATTTCTAATCTGATTTATGAAATTCTGCCTGGCTCTGAACAGTTACATATTAGCTTTAATCTTCTCAATCATCTCTGCATATTCAGCATCTGTAAGATACTTCTTATCTGGGTTCATAAGGAATACGCCACCCCATTCGAACTCGTCCTTATACTTAGGGCAGAGATGAAAATGAAGGTGATGACCTGTATCACCATATGCACCATAGTTAACCTTATCTGGGTGGAAAGCAGCCATGATAGCTCTTGCTACTCTTGCAACATCCTCAAAGTAAGCAGCTCTCTCTTCTGCAGTTAACTCGTTCATATCACCAACATGCTTCTTATGTGCTACGATACATCTTCCAGGATGGCTCTGCTCCTTGAACAGATATACCTTTGATGTCTCAAGCTCACATATCTTAATACCAAACTTAGCTACGAGGTCACCCTCTACACAATATGCACAATTCTGATCTACCATAATCGTATCCTCTTTTCTATAACCAAATATAACTCATGCTTCTATATTGCCGGGTTTGAACAGATACAATCTGTTCAAACCCGTATTTAATTAATATGCTCTCATATTAATTAAATTGCATCCTTGATAGAGAAGCTGATTCTTCCCATCTTATCCTTACCCATACACTTGCACTTTACATGATCGCCAAGTGTAAGAACATCTTCAACATGGTTGATTCTCTCATTAGAAATCTTAGAAATGTGAACCATTCCTTCCTTGCCAGGAGCAAACTCTACGAATGCACCGAATTCCTTAATGCTTACAACCTTACCTTCATATATCTTGCCTTCTTCGAAGTCTTCTACAATAGTCTTGATATACTTCATAGCCTTATCCATTCCTGCCTGCTCAACACCACATACAGAAACGAATCCATCATCAGTAATATCAATCTTGACACCGCACTCATCAATTATTGCGTTGATTGTCTTACCACGCTGTCCAACTACTTCGCCAATCTTAGCAGGGTCAATAGATGTCTGGATAATCTTAGGCGCATACTCACCAACAGTCTTTCTAGGCTCAGCAATAGCAGGCTTCATACATGTATCCATGATGAAGAATCTTGCTTCTCTTGTTCTTCTTATAGCCTCTTCAACGATTGGTCTTGTAAGGCCATGAATCTTAATATCCATCTGGATAGCTGTAATACCTTCTGTTGTACCTGTTACCTTGAAATCCATATCTCCGAAGAAATCTTCAAGTCCCTGGATATCAGTAAGTACAATATAATCATCATCTGTCTCACCTGTAACAAGACCACATGAAATACCGGCTACCATTCTCTTAATAGGTACACCTGCTGCCATAAGTGACATACATGATGCACATGTTGAAGCCATTGATGTAGAACCATTAGATTCAAATGTCTCAGAAACGGCACGGATTGCATATGGGAACTCTTCCTCTGATGGAAGAACAGGAACAAGTGCCTTCTCAGCTAATGCTCCATGTCCAATTTCACGACGTCCTGGTCCTCTTGATGGCTTAGTCTCACCTACAGAGTATGAAGGGAAATTATAGTGATGTATGTATCTCTTAGTAGTTACATTCTCATCAAGACCATCAACCTTCTGTGCCTCTGATAAAGGTGCAAGAGTAACAACATCACAGATCTGTGTCTGTCCTCTTGTAAACATTGCAGAACCATGAACTCTAGGAATAATATCAACCTCAGCTGCAAGTGGTCTGATCTGGTTAATAGCTCTTCCGTCCGGTCTCTTGTGATCCTTTAAGATCATCTTACGAACAGTCTTCTTCTGGTACTGGTAAACAGCTTCACCAAGAACTGCAAGCCATTCCTCATTATCTGCAAATGCTTCCTTCATCTTCTCAGTTACAGCATCAATATTCTTCTCTCTTGTCTGCTTGTCATCTGTGAATACAGCAACTTCCATCTCTTCTGGAGATACAACCTGCTTCATAGCCTCAAACATCTCTGCAGGAACAGCACAGCTTACATAAGAATGCTTTTCCTTGCCAACCTCAGCAACAATCTTATCAATAAATGCAATGATTGTCTGGTTGATATCATGAGCCTTATATATAGCCTCAATCATCTTGTCTTCTGGAATCTCATTAGCTCCTGCTTCAATCATAATAACCTTCTGCTTAGTCGAAGCAACTGTAAGCTGAAGATCTCCATCCTGCCACTGTGCCTGAGATGGGTTAACGATAAATTCTCCATCAATCATACCAATCTGTGTTGTAGCACATGGACCGTCAAATGGAATATCAGAAATAGATGTTGCAATAGCAGAACCAATCATAGCAAGTAATTCTGGTCTGCAATTCTCATCAACTGACATAACCATGTTATTAAGAGTAACATCATTACGATAGTCCTTAGGGAATAATGGTCTCATAGGTCTGTCGATAACTCTTGATGTAAGGATAGCATTCTCAGATGCCTTACCTTCTCTCTTGTTAAATCCACCAGGAATCTTTCCTGCTGCATACATCTTCTCTTCATATTCAACGCTTAATGGGAAGAAATCAATTCCTTCTCTTGGTTCTTTAGATGCTGTTGCTGTTGAAAGAACAACAGTATCACCATAATGCATTAATGCAGCACCGTTAGCCTGTGCACACACTCTGCCGATATCAACTCTTAAAGTTCTTCCGGCGAGTTCCATTTCATACTGTTTAAACATATGAACTCCTTCCATAAAAAATATATATTTAACAGAAGGTCCGAAACAACTGAAAAACACACCATAAACTACCGCCATGGTATACATTTCAGTGGTCTCGGGGTATCCCTTCTGCCATTAACAACGCAATAGGGCGGAGTTATACACTCCGCCCTGATTAATTACTTTCTTAAGCCTAAACGCTCAATAAGATTTCTGTAAGATTCAATATCTGTATCCTTAAGATATGCAAGTAAAGCTCTTCTCTTACCAACCATCTTAAGAAGACCTCTTCTTGAGTGGTGATCCTTCTGGTTAACCTTAAGATGTTCTGTTAACTCAGCGATTCTTTCTGTTAAGATAGCTACCTGAACTTCTGGAGAACCTGTGTCTCCTGGCTTTCTTCCATAAGTAGCAATGATTTCTGCTTTCTTTTCCTTAGATATCATGTCTAAATCCTCCTAAATATTAATCTCCTGCCACTAAGCTTCAGGTCGGAGTGTCCTATAGCTGGGTGGCGGCTCATACTTGATTATTGTATCACAGGCATTAAACCTTTGCAAGTGTTAATTATCCAATAAGAAACATATTTCTTGCAAAATCTGAATCCGCAGCAATCTGTTTCTTCAACCCTTCTACATCTTCAAATTTCATCTCAGGTCTTATAAAATGTATGAATTCAACATTAACCTTCTTGCCATATACATCCTTGTCAAAATCAAAAAGAAATGTTTCAACACTTATCTCCGGTGCATCGCTTACTGTAGGCTTAGTTCCTAAGTTAGTAACCCCGTAGAATTTTTCACCATCAATAGTCGTCTGGGTAGCATATACTCCATTAGGTGGCAGGAGCTTATACTCCGTCGGATATATGTTAATAGTAGGGAAATCCAGCTTCCGTCCAAGCTGGTTTCCTATCGAAACCACACCTGTAACATTAAACGGTCTGTTAAGAAGAACATTTACCGTTTCCATATGGCCAACCTTTAATTCTTCTCTTATATATGTACTGCTGATTTCCTTATCCTGATATTTTTCCTTTTCAACAATAATAGTTGTAAAGCCAAGTTCTTCTCCTGCTTTTGCAAGCATTGCTGCATCACCTGCCCTGTCTTTTCCAAAACGGTAATCAGTACCTACAACAACATACTTTGCATGCAGCTTATCAATAAGAATCCTGTGTATAAAATCTTCAGGCTCCATATGCATGAACTCATCTGTAAAAGGATATTCAATCTCAACATCTATGCCAAAGCCTTCACACAGACTGCGTCTTTCACTGCTTGTAGATATAAAATGCTGATACTTCTGTGGACATATAGAAAGTGGAATACCGTCAAATGTAAACAGAACTGCAAGCAGATTCTCCTCATCTGCTTTCTGTCTTACAATCTCAATCAGCTTCTGATGTCCGGTATGAATTCCATCGAATTTTCCTAATGTAACTGCACTTTTCTTATTTAATTGAAAATCATCTGTTCCATGAATATATTCCAAAGATGATCACGCCCCTTTACTTGTTGTCTTCGTAAAATATCTTAACCGGATAAAGCACTTCATCCCGAAATTCATATACACCGATAAAACATTTATCAGAATCGTACACTCTGTATTTCTCATTATCACTGATTGCAGCATCTGCAGGTATCTGTTCTCTTGACAGCTTATTGCCATTGTGAAGATACCGGCTGTATTCTTCTGCAAATGTTATCTCCTGATAATCACTGAATATCTTATCTATGCCAGTTATCCTGTCTTCTATTTCACCCTTTAACACAAGAGCCGATATCTGGTTAAGTGTAAGTGTATCATCAAGCATGAATTCACCTACCCGCGTTCTTGTAAGCTTCATCATACATGCGCCACACCCAAGCTTCTTACCTATATCATCACATAATGACCTGATATAAGTTCCCTTTGAGCAGTCAACAGTAATAGTAACTGTTTTCTGTTTATCTGAAAGATTGATATCATTCACCCTTAATGTATTAATATGGACAGTTCTTGGTTTTCTTTCAATCTCAATACCTTTTCTTGCAAGCTCATAAAGCTTCTGTCCATTATGCTTTAAAGCTGAATACATAGGCGGTATCTGTTCATACTCACCTATAAATTCATTACATGCTTTAAGGACATCCACTTCGCTCACATTAACCTCTGACTGGGCAACAATTTTCCCTGATATATCAAGAGTATCTGTCGTTGTGCCAAGAAGCATTACAGCCTCATAAGTCTTTCCCCAGTCAGTTATAAGGTCACACAGCTTTGTAGCCTTACCGATGCACACAGGAAGCACCCCGACCGCATCAGGGTCAAGTGTGCCTGTATGACCAATTTTTTTAGTTTTAAGTATTCCCCGAAGCTTTGCAACTACATCATGAGATGTAAATCCCTGCTCCTTATATACATTTAAAACACCATTCATGCATTATCCTCATTATACTGCTGCTCAATCATTTCGCCAATCTTATTAACAATACTGTGGACATTGCCCTTAGCAGAGAATCCTGCTGCCCTCACATGTCCTCCACCGCCAAATGCTGTGGCGATTCTTGCAACATCAATCATTTTCTTTGAACGAAGACTTACTTTGTATTCGTCCTTATCTGTTTCATAAAGGAATATAGCCACTTCAACTCCGTCTGTTAAGCGTAACTGCTCAATAATTCCACCAAGTTCTTTGCCAGTGACACCATAGAAATTCATTTCCTCAATGGATACACTTGAAAATATACATCTGCCATCATAAAATAACACACTTTCAAGCAAAGCTCTTCCAAGAATCTGATTCTGTATATAACTCTTCTTATAAAAGCTGTTATCAATGATATCAGAATAATCAATTCCCATCTCCATCATCTTTCCGGCAATATCCATTGTCCTTCTTGATGTACAGCTGTACTTAAACACACCAGTATCATGGATTATCCCTGTATATATGCACTCTGCAACATTTTTATCGACCTTATCCTCGTCAAATGTTGTATAGAGAACTTCACATGCCGAGCTTGACTGTGGCTCTACATAATTAACATCAGCAAATGAATTATTGCTTATATGATGGTCTATGCAGATAGTCTTATCAGCATTTTCAAAGCAGCTCATAAATGGTTCAATTCTATCCATTGAACTGCAGTCAAGTACTACGAATAAATCAAAATGCTTATCCTCGGCCTCATACTTAATATCATTAACACCAGATAAATAATTAAATTCATCTGACGGCTTTTCAAGATAAACAGTAACCTCGCACTCAGGAAGATTCTTCCTGATATAATTATATAAACCTAATGTTGAACCAACACAGTCACCATCAGGACGGATATGTCCTGTGATACCTATAACCTTTGCATGTCCGATTTCTTCAATAATATTCATGACTAACCTCTTTATTCTGTCTCGTCTTCAACCTCAACGTGCATCTTATTATCATGTTCTGTAACTTCATCAATAAGCTTAGACATATTAATACCATACTCAATTGACTGATCAAGAATGAATCTTATTTCAGGAGTATTTCTTAAATTGACAGTTCTTGCAAGCTGTCTTCTTATATATCCTTCTGCACTCTTAAGACCTGTAATCGTATCCTTCTGTGACTTTTCATCACCAAGAACACTTATATATGCCTTACATGTCTTAAGGTCAGGAGCGACCTCAACCGCTACAACCGAAGTCATAGGGTTGATTCTAGGGTCTTTAATCTCACTTCTGATTATATTACTTAATTCTTTCAATACCTCGCCGTTAATACGGGTATTCTTTACACTATTTTTACGCATATATTCTCCAAATAAAAACTAAATCCTATCTTGGCACTTCAACCATGATATGTGCTTCAATCATATCCTCTGGCTGGATATCATTGAACTTTTCAAATACCATACCACACTCAGTACCTGCCTTGATTTCCTTAACCTCATCCTTGAAGTGCTTAAGAGATGCGATAGGTCCTTCATAAACCTTCTCACTTCCTCTTGTTATACGGACAACAGAATCTCTTGTAATTCTTCCCTCTTCAACGATACAGCCGGCAATATTACCAACTCCTGAAGCCTTGAATATCTGCATGATTCTTGCATGACCGATAATCTTTTCTTCATAGATAGGCTCAAGCATACCCTTAAGGGCTGCCTCAACATCTTCAATAGCATTGTAGATAACGCTGTAAAGTCTTAAATCTACCTTTTCTCTCTCTGCAACAATTCTTGCCTGATTATCAGGCTTAACGTTAAATGCAATGATGATAGCATTAGAAGCTGATGCAAGTACCACATCGGATTCATTAACATTACCAACACCACCATGAATTACCTTAACAACAACCTCATCATTAGAAAGTCTTACAAGACTTGACTTAACAGCCTCAACAGAACCCTGTACATCAGCCTTGATGATAATATTAAGTTCCTTCATATTACCAGCCTGAATCTGTTCAAAGAGTGCATCAAGAGATACCTTATGCTTAGTATCATCAAGAAGCTTCTTTCTTCCCTCGCTGATAAATGTCTCTGCTGTACTTCTTGCTTCCTTCTCTGAATCAGCAGCCATAATGATTTCACCTGCATTAGGAACATCATTAAGACCAAGAATCTCAACCGGAGTAGATGGTCCGGCAACCTTTACTCTGTTACCCTTATCATCAATCATGGCTCTTATCTTACCATAGCAAGAACCTGCTGATACAGCATCTCCCACATGAAGAGTACCCTTCTGTACAAGGATAGATGCTACAGGACCACGTCCCTTATCAAGCTCAGCCTCAATAACAATACCTCTTGCCTTTCTGTCAGGGTTAGCCTTAAGTTCATTAACCTCTGCTGTAAGAAGAATCATATCAAGAAGCTCATCAATACCCTGCTTAGTATGTGCTGATACTGGAACAAATGTAGTAGAACCACCCCAGTCTTCTGCAATAAGACCATACTCAGTAAGCTCCTGCTTAACCTTCTCGATATTAGCATTAGGCTTATCAATCTTATTGACAGCAACAATAATCTCAACACCTGCTGCCTTTGCATGGTTAATAGCCTCAATTGTCTGTGGCATTACACCATCATCTGCAGCTACAACAAGAATAGCAATATCTGTAGCCTGAGCACCACGCATTCTCATAGCTGTAAATGCTTCATGACCCGGAGTATCAAGGAATGTAATAAGATTACCATTTACATTTACCTGGTAAGCACCTATCTTCTGTGTGATTCCGCCTGACTCCTTAGCTGTCACATGAGTTTCTCTGATTGCATCAAGTAATGAAGTCTTACCATGATCAACGTGTCCCATAACGCAGACAACTGGTGGTCTTGGAACAAGCTTATCCTCTGGTTCTTCATCTTCCTTAAGAAGTTCTGCAATAACATCAACCTTCTCTTCATGCTCACATATGCAGTTGAACTCGAGAGCAATCTCTTCTGCTGCATCGTAATCTATCTCTTCGTTAATAGTAACAACCTTACCCTGTAAGAACAGCTTCTTAACAAGTGCTGCAGGAGCTACCTTCATCTTATCTGCAAGTTCCTTGATAGTAAGAGTATCTGGAAGAACAAGCTGCTTGATTGTCTCTTCTTCCTTTTCCTTCTTCTCAGGCTTTGTCATAGGCTTCTTATCAAATCTGCTGTTAGCGAACTTAAGATTTTCCTTAGCCTCATTATCTCTCTTTCTGTCATTCTTCTTGCTGTCTATTCTTGAATCATGTCTTCTTGAATCTGGCTTAGCTGAAAAATCAAACTCTTCCTTAGGTGCAGAATCTCTTCTGTCATTATTTCTTCTCTGACCTCCGTTAAATCCTCCACGGTTCTGGTCATTATCCTTTCTGAAGCCGCCATTTCCAGACTGTCCGTTTCTGTCATTTCTGAAACCGCCGTTATTGTTGCGGTCATTGTTTCTATAACCGCCATTATTATCACGATTACCATAACCACCATTGTTGTTACGATCATTATTTCTGTAACCGCCATTATTATCACGGTTGCCATAACCGCCATTGTTGTTGCGGTCATTGTTTCTATAGCCGCCATTGTTACGGTCATTATTTCTGTAACCATTATTATCACGGTTACCGTAGCCGCCATTGTTATTACGGTCGTTATTCCTGTAGCCGCCGTTGTTATCACGGTTGCCATAACCACCGTTATTATTACGGTCATTATTTCTGTAACCGTTATTACCTCGGTCGTTGTTTCTATAACCGCCGTTATTATCACGGTCATTATTTCTATAACCGCCATTATTACGGTCATTATTTCTGTAGCCGCCGTTGTTATCGCGCTGTCCGTCTCTGTTATTATTATCTCTTCTAGGATTCTTATCCCTTGAACTGTTCTGTGGGAAATATACCTGTGAGATATGCTTCTTATCATCAGCATTGCCAGACTTATTCTGTGTTCCCTGCTGTGACTGCTTTGGAGTCTGATTCTGCTGTCTGTTGTCCCTGTTATCATTCTTTACAGGCTGTGACTGCTTTGCTGGCTGTGCTGCCGGCTTATTCTCAGCCTTAGGTGCAGGCGCAAACTTCTTTCTCACGCTTGTTATTTCTGAATCTGTAAGCCCGCTTACAGGCTTATAAGTCTTCTCGCTGTTGCTAAGCATATCAGTAATATCCTTAGATGTTATATTTAATTCTTTTGCCAATTCATGTACTCTCATATTTGCCATTTAACCTCTTTTCCAAATAACAGCACTGCTGTTATTCTAAACCCTGTTCAAAATATTTTTCTATGGTCTTTGCAAATCCTTCATCAAGGACTGCCAGTGATGCGCGGAATTCCTTTCCTATCGCGTGGCCAACACTCACCTTGTCACTAAAAAAATGTATCGGAACCTTGTAATAAGTACACATATTTGTAAACATTTTCTTAGTATTATCTGAAGAATCATCTGCAACAATAACTGTGTATGCCTTTCCGGTTTTAACAGCCTTCTCTGTTGAAAACTCTCCGCTTGCAACCTTTCCGGCTTTCTGCGCAAGTCCAATCATATTAAGGATTTTCTGTTTATTTTCCAATATTATTCAGCTCCTTTGCTAACTCATCATAGACAGCAGAATCTACTGCCATCTTAAATGACCTTTCAAGTCCCTTATTCTTAAATGCTTTAGACAGGCAGTCTTCATTCGCACATATATAAGCCCCTCTGCCATTCTTCCTGCCTGTAGCATCTATAACAATTGATTCATCCTGTGTCTTCAGAATACGGATTAAGTCCTTCTTATCCTTCATCTGACCGCAGCCAATACACTGTCTTTGTGGAATCTTCTTTACTGTAGCCACTATGCATCACTCCTAATAATTATTCTTCATCAAGGCTTATTTCAGATGGTTCAACATACTCTTCTTCTAAGTTTTCTTCTTCTGTATGTTCTTCAGGTTCAGCCTCGCTCTTAATATCAATTCCATATCCTGTAAGCTTTGCAGCAAGTCTTACATTCTGTCCCTGCTTACCGATTGCTAAAGAAAGCTGCTGCTCAGAAACAACAATCTTAGCTTTCTTCTCTTCATCATCAGCTACTGCTGAAACAACCTTTGCAGGGCTTAATGCGTTAACAATAAGCTGTGCTGAATTGCTGTCCCATTCAATGATATCTATCTGCTCATTGCCAAGCTCATTAACAATAGCTTTAACTCTTGCACCGTTAATACCAACACATGCACCTACAGGATCTACATTTGCAACATTAGCTCTTACTGCCATCTTAGTTCTTGAGCCAGCTTCTCTTGCAATACCCATGATTTCAACAACGCCGTCTTTAATCTCTGTAACTTCTTCTTCAAAAAGCTTCTTAACAAGCTCCTGTGACTTTCTTGAAACTCTTACAACAGGGCCACCCTTTTCTCTGTTAATTACATCAACAACATATAACTTAATTCTGTCGCCTGGTGCAAACTTCTTATCCTTGAACTTGTCATCAGCCTTAAGAACTGTCTGGAGTCTTCCAAGATCAATTGTAAGATCACCATTGTCAGCAACTCTCTGCACAATACCTGTAATAAGTTCCTTCTCCTTAGAATGATACTCATTATAAAGAGCATTCTTTTCCTGCTCTCTGATAGTCTGCACAATAGTATTCTTAGCATTCTTGGCAGCCTTTCTTGAGAACTCCTCAGACTTTACTTCAACAGTAATAACATCACCAAGCTGGCAGTCAGGCTTAATCTTTCTGGCATCTTCTAATGCAATATCAGTACCTGATACATATTTTTCTTTCTTATTCTCTCTGTTCTCTGGAACAATAACTTCCTCAACAACAGTTCTGTCAGAATAAATGTGGAAATCGCCTGTTCTTCTGTCTAACTCAACACGACCATTATCAGCCTTATCAAACTCAGCCTTGTACTCATCCATAAGAGATTTCTCGATAGCTGCAAACATAATCTCTTTATCGATTCCATTCTCCTTCTCAAGAGCATCAAGTGCCATAATTAATTCCTTATTCATTGCTTTTAATTTCCTCCAAAAATATATTATACTTCATCAACAAATGCCCATCTGATCATAGCCAGATTACTTCTGTCAAATGTTTTAGTTACATCATCAATACTGATTGTTACCGTATCTTTATCATATTCCTTAAGAACCCCGGAATATTCCTTAGATTTATCAACAGGACTGAATAATTTAATCTCAATCATTCTGCCAATACTCTTTTCATAATCCTTCTCTTTCTTAAGAGGTCTTGTAAGACCCGGAGAACTTACTTCAAATATATACTGGTCATCAATGTAATTCTCCCTGTCCAGTATCTCATTGAAAGCTCTGCTCACATTCTGGCAGTCATCAATAGTAACTCCGCCTTCTTTGTCAATGTAGACACGCAGATACCAGTCGCTGCCTTCTTTCACGTAGTCAACATCAAAAAGTTCCACGCCGTTAGCTTCAACAACCGGCTGTATAAGTTCTGTTGTCTTAGCTTCATAGCTTTCTCTTTTTCCCATGCAGTACTCACCCTTTCTAAAAGTATTCAGTTTTCTTATATATGAACGAAAGAGTGGACATCTCTGCCCACTCTTTCCGTATCACATATAGTAGCTTGTAGGGGAATCGAACCCCTGATTCCGCCGTGAGAGGGCGGCGTCTTAGCCTCTTGACCAACAAGCCATAGCTTTCGTTGTCTTGCAGTTGTGTACCGCAGCAACAATGATATCTTAACTCAATTATCGGAATCCGTCAAGCACTTTTTTGAATTTTTTTAAAAAATTTTCAAAAAATATTTCAAAACCTTCAAAAAAGCGCTTAAATACTGGATTTTAAGTCAATTAATAATCTTATGCAAAACTAAAGATTGCTGTAAATACTCCCGCACTTGCGATTCCCATAATCACTCCTGCAAGCAAAACTCCTAACAAAACTGCTATTACACTCTTCTTAAATCCCATATCAAGAAAACTTGCTGCAAGTGTTCCCGTCCATGCACCTGTTCCCGGAAGCGGAATTCCAACAAAAAGTAATAATGCTACAAAAAGACCTCTTCCAGCCTTCTCCTTAAGCTTCTCTCCACCCTTGTGTCCTTTTTCAATACAGAAAGTAAAGAACTTTCCAATATATTTCTTATCCTTTCCCCACTCAAGAACCTTTCTTGCAAAAAGGTAAATAACCGGTACAGGAAGCATATTACCTATTACGCACACAATATATGACTGTAACAATGGTAACTGGAATCCCTGCGATACAGGAATTGCACCTCTAAGCTCAATAAGTGGAACCATAGAAATAAGAAAAATATACAAATACTTTTTTAACATACTATCTCCTATTTAATTTAATAATAAACAGAATTGATAATACATAATATTTGTTAAAAAATCAAGTGTATTATATATTCTCAATCTGCCAGTCAATCGGTTCTACCCCATTAGCCTTTAAAAATTCATTGCACTGGCTGAAATGTCTGCATCCAAAAAAGCCTCTGTACGCAGATAACGGACTCGGATGTGGTGCTTTAAGAATAAGATGTTTCGGATTATTAAGCATTGATGCCTTTCTCTGTGCAGGCGAACCCCACAGCATATACACAATAGGTCTGTCCTGCATATTGACAGCATTAATAACTGCATCCGTAAACTGCTCCCAGCCGTGTCCCTGATGTGAATTAGCCTGATGTGCTCTTACAGTGAGTACTGTGTTAAGCAGAAGCACTCCCTGGTCGGCCCATTTCTTAAGATATCCGTTATTAGGAATATAACATCCACAGTCATCATGCAGTTCTTTATATATATTCTTAAGTGAAGGCGGTGCTTCCTCTCCAGGAAGTACTGAAAAAGACAGTCCATGTGCCTGATGTACATTATGATAAGGATCCTGACCAAGTATCAGTACCTTAACCTTACTAAGTGGTGTAAAATGAAACGCATTAAATATATCATCTGCCGGAGGATAAACAACATATTTGCTGTATTCATCCTTAACAAACGTAAATAATTCCTTGTAATATGGCTTGGAATATTCCTCCTTAATAGCAGGAAGCCAGTCATTATCTATCATCGACATATCCATATCCTCCTACATACGCATAGGAATACCATTATCTGCAAGGTATTTCTTAAGCTCCATAATATCAAGTTCCTTATAATGGAATAGCGAAGCAGCAAGTGCTGCATCTGCTTTTCCCTTAGTAAATGCATCAAGAAAATGTTCTTTACTGCCTGCACCACCTGAAGCAATTACAGGTATTGATACATTTGACGCAATTGTATTAGTAAGCTCAATATCATATCCGGCTTTCGTTCCGTCACAATCCATACTTGTAAGAAGAATCTCTCCTGCACCGAGCTTTTCTGCCTTCATAGCCCATTCTACAGCATCCATATGCATATCAACTCTTCCGCCATTCTTATATATGCTCCAATGACCATCACTATTCCTCTTTGCGTCAATTGCAACTACAACACACTGGCTTCCAAACTTATCAGCTGCATCAGATATGAGCTGCGGATTCATAATAGCTGCCGAATTAATTGATATCTTATCAGCCCCTTCTCTTAAAAGCACCTTAAAATCATCTGTGCTTCGTATTCCACCGCCTACAGTAAACGGAATAAACACTCTTTCTGCCACTCTTCTTACAAGATCAACAGTTGTGTTTCTTCCATCACTTGAAGCTGTAATATCAAGAAATACAAGTTCGTCTGCACCTGATTTATCGTACATTGATGCAACCTCTACAGGATCCCCTGCATCTCTTAAATCAACAAAATTAGTTCCTTTGACAACTCTTCCATCCTTGCAGTCAAGGCATGGTATAATTCTTTTAGTAAACATCAGCAACTCCTTTTAGCAATTATAATGACGCAAAATTCTTTAATATCTTAAGTCCTACATCACTGCTCTTTTCAGGATGGAACTGGCATGCAAACACATTGCCGCTTTCAACCGAAGCATGAATATGTGTAGTATACTCCGTAGTTGCTGCCACAATTCCCTCATCTGCTGCCTTAAGATAATAAGAATGTACAAAATACACATATGGATTACCTTCAAGTCCCTTAAAAAGTCTCGCTTCAGGCTTAATATCAAGAGAATTCCATCCCATATGCGGAATCTTGAAACCATCCTTAGCAGGAATCTTTAATATCTTTCCCGGAAGAATATCAAGTCCCTCCGCCCCCGGAGTCTCATCACTTTCCTTAAATAAAAGCTGTAATCCCAAACATATTCCAAGGAATGGGGTTCCATTACCTGTCACCTTCTTAATAGTATCAACAAGTCCGAACTTATCAAGATTGTTCATTGCATCACCAAATGAACCAACTCCCGGAAGAATAACCTTATCAGCCTGTAAGATTTCACTTGAATCTCTTGAGACTAAAACTTCCTCTCCTAATGATACCAGAGCCTTTTCAACACTCTTTAAGTTACCTGCGTCATAATCGATAATTGCTATCATTGTACTGCCTTTCCGTATTCTTCTATTCTGTAATAATAATTAGTAAAATCTGTATCTGACATTGATGATAATCCTATTGCTTCTGTTTCAGATATCTTAAATGTATCCTGTAAAGCCAATACTATCTGCTTATATACAGCAGTAAACTTATTATCAATGCCTAACTCCTGTGCCTGCGGACGAAGACTATTATATCTGTTCACTCCCTTAATAAGACTGTCAAGTGCTTCTGTCTTCATGTTAAGCTTCATATAAATCATATTGTTTCTGAACATACATAATTGTTGAAGCCTGCTCATAAAGAGTCTTATCACTGCCATTAAGCTTTATTCCGCTTAACTTATCATATGCCTTCTCATACTGCTCATTGCTGTAATAATCTTTAGCCTGAGAAACACTGTTGTTATAATAAAAGCCTGAACTTAAAACACTTATAAGTACCGAAACACCCGCCACAAATAATACAAGCATAACAATCGAAACAGGCTTTATCTTAAGAATATCCTGCGGTTTAGGTGGTTCTTTCGGTTTCTTTACCCTCTTAGGCTTTACCTTCTTAGGTTTATTAGCCTTCTGTGCTTTCTTAGCCTCTCCTGCCTGCTTCTTTTGCTCTTTCTTCTCTGCTGCCGCAGCTTTCTTTAATTCCTTATTCTTCTGCTTTTCTTCTTCTTCAAGTCTTCGGTTAATATGCAGAATGATCTGATACAGATTCTTCCTCAGCCTTCTCCTCTTCAATGTGCTTTGCTTTCATCTGTTCAAGCCTGTACTTAAGTCTTGCAAAAAAGCCTTTCTTAGGAACCTGTGACTCATCAAGCGTACTCTTGTTTCCGAACACATCTTCTATAATCTGCTCATTCTCATCTTTAGGTTCATTTCCAGATGAAGTTTTTCCTTTATCAGATGAATCTTTTACTACATTCTCTTCTATACTTTCTTTCTCTCCCACAGCTTCTGATGCACTCTCTGCAGTTTCTGTATCATCCTCAAGACTGTCAAAGAACACTTTCTTAATCTTCTTGAAAAAACCTTCTTTCTGTGGTTTTAACTTTTTCTTATCATCTGCACTAATCGTCTGTGCCTGAGTATCAGCACTTTTTCCATTATGTTCTGTTTCTTTATCAGGAGAACTTCCAAACAGATCATCTATAGACGCACTGTCTGACTTAACATCATCAATAATATCATCAAGATTCATATTCATAAGTCTTTTCATATCGTCATCTGAAAGTTCTGAATTATCATCTGATGTCAACTTTGCCTCCGCTGCCTCTTCTAGCGGAGTATTATCAAGAAGCGCCTCTAACTTAGCGTCTGCATCAGCTTCACGCTCTGGCTCATTAGCCTCTTTAACAGCATTCTCAGCCTCAAGTTTCTCTTTAGCCTGCCTTGCAATTGTCTCTGGATCATTATAAGACTGGCTCTCCTGTTCCTTTTCATTCAGCGCATTAAGCATATTACTAAGATAATCATCCTGCTGTTCATTATCAGCCAAAATTCTTACCTCCCATCCAATCAAAATATACTAAAATATTATCATAAATATTGATTATTAACAACATTTTACAAGTTCTTTTATAAACTGTGCTCCATTCATCTCAAAAGCACATGCCCTGTCCCCGATTTCCTTAGGAATCTGGTAAAATGTACTGTGAACACGATACATCTTAGCCTTCTGATTAATCATCACAATTCTTTCAAATGGCCATCTTATAACATTAGGGTTAGAAAAATCTTCTCCCAGTTCCACAATAACCAGCTTCTTTGCAAGTGAGGATGACAGCCATTTATTGTAGAAATCCCACTGTTTTTCCTCTTCTTCAGCATTATTTTCATTGACCGGACAGACAATTCTTCTTTCATTAAGTCCACAATTCCTGATCGTACCAGCTTTATCAGTAGACACAATAAAGTAATTCACATGTTCCATAGATGCAAACAGCTTTTTCAGATTGTCATATATTTCTGTATCATCAGAAGAATATATTTCTTTCCCCAGGCCAAAAAGTACATAATCAGCACTCTTTATATCATCAATTAAATCACTATAAATCATAAGTACCTCCATTTCATAACCATGTGATTATAACATCTTTTTTGATGGTTGTCATCGCTTCAGTATTTTGCACGGGTGGCGCTCCGCGACAATCCTTTTTGCGCGAGCAGCGATATGCCAGAACTATGTTCTGGCATTGTCGCGGCGCTCCTCGAAAATCTATATAAAGTTCACAGTTTGTGCAAGCACAACTGTGAACTTTCCATATCTTCTCTCATCGCTGCTCGCGCAAAAAAGGACACCGCCCATGTCAGGCGGCGTCCCATAAGAGGAAGTGTAAAATGAAGAAAATTATCTGAGTAATTTATCGATTTCTGATACAAGCAGTCCGATTTCCGGCTTTGACAACTGGACATCTGCACCAAGTGATTCTCCCTTTGCTCTCATCTGTTCATTAATAAGTGATGAGAATATAACAACCGGAATATTCTTTAACTTGTCATCAGACTTAATAAGCTTTGTAAGTCTGTGGCCATCCATAAGCGGCATCTCCAGATCAGTGATAACACAGTCTATATCAAGCGGTACTTTTCCTGCCTTGGCATCTGATATAAAATCCCATGCTTCCTGACCATTATGACATAATGTAAGATTATCATAACCTGATTTAACAAGTGAATCAGATATCAGCTTAATAAGAAGAGGTGAATCCTCTGCTATGACAATATGTGCTTCACTTCTTGGTCTGCCTTCAAGCTTGAGAATATCAGAAGTCTTAAGACCTGTCTCCGGACTTATATCTGATACAATACGCTCAAAGTCAAGAATAATAATAAGCTGACCGTTAATCTTAACAATTCCTGTGGCAATTCCGTTGTCAGCAGTACTTATTGTTGTATCTGGAGTAATAATATCAGCCCATGATACTCTGTGGATTCCAACAACTGTATGTACATGAAAAGCGACATTCAATTTGTTGAAATTAGTTATAATAAACATATCCTTCGAAATATCTCCTGAAGGAGCACTTTTAATAACCTTAGCAAGGTCTACAACTGTTATCATTAAATCTCTTGGCATGAATATTCCTTCTACACTAGGATGTGCATTCGGAACCGGTGTAACCGGACTATATGGCACAATCTCTTTAATCTTGGCAACATTAATACCATAATGATTATTCCCTATTGTGAATTCAAGAACCTCTAACTCATTAGTTCCACTCTCTATCAAAATATTAGTTTCCATATTAAATTCCTCCATGTTGTTCACGAACAACTTCTATGTGAAGATTATAACAGAAACATATTAAAAAAACAATGAAATAATGAAAAACTTATCTTACAGGTCTTATAATGCTTCTGCTGCACAGATAAGTTATAAGGAAATATCCACCATAAATAACTGCAACGAATGCCAGTGTAAGCCCAATAGATGCTGCCATTGAACTCATTCCCATAGTTGCAAGAATTATGTTAATAAACTTAATTCCAAACACAGAATGAATAAGTGCGAGAATCAGTGGAAACGCAAAAAATATTCCAATCTGCTTAAAAAGCGCCATATCAATCATTCTCTCATCAACTCCAAGCTTCCTTAACATTCCATATCGTTCCTTATTGTCTGCACTGTCTGACAATTCTCTCAACGCAAGAATTGCTGCACTGCTTATAAGGAATATAATTCCTAAATATAAGGCAATAAATGTAACTAATGCTCCAAGCCCGACACTGCTTTCAGCCAGGTCAATTCTGGAATTCCAGCTAATGAAGCTCTTTTTAAATGATATATTTTTCATTAAATTGTCTAACTGTGTTTCAATAGAATATCTTTCTTCCTTAGTGTCTGCCCTATAGTCAGCACTAAGCCCCATATTGCGTACCTGCTGTGGTTTTACCGCATTATCAGGCACAACAAGAATCCCATCATTCATATTCTGAACGCCAATCTTTACAAAACCATCCTTGCATTCATTATATCTTGGTTTATACTCTTTTCCATTGACAGATAATATAATTCCTTTCTTTAATGCCTGATTCCTAATCATAACCATGTTCTTATAATCTGCCACTATAATATATTCATCGTCATTAAGTTCATACGTACTATTACCATACAGTCTTGCAACAGAATTATAATCGCCAATAGTCATTACCGGCATAATAGCATCTGCCATAAACTGATAATCATCTGTATTAATATCCCCTAATGTATCTTTAACTGTCAATCCGGTGTTGTATATATTATATTCAACAACATCCTTAAAATACTTCTGTGCATCAAATCCACTGTTATTAAGCGTTTCTATTATACTCAATTTGGAATCTTCCAGCATTTCCCTGTCTTTTTCATTCATATTCTGTGATGTGGCATATGCATCGCTCATCGCATCATATGAATATTTTGCAAGCTGTACATCAACAGGACACATACTGTCCAGATCCTTTGAAAGCGAATCCTTCATTGAAAGTGCTGCAGAAAGCACGCTTATTGTAATAAAAAGCATGATACATATAACAGTTGTCGAGAATACAGTAGTGTTAATCTTGCTGCAGAACTGCCTTAACACAAAGCTGTTCACACCCTTATAATACACACTCTTAATACTTGTGAATATTCTTATCATAAAGCCTGAGACTGACCAGAATATTAAAAATGTAGCGACACAGCCAAGTGCAATAGGAACGCCTATTTTATTAATGATATTTATTGACTCAACACCCCTTGTAACCATCCAGTATGCATAAGAAAGAATACCAACACCTATGACGAATACTATTGTGCAGACAATTGGGTTCTTCATGGTAACCTTCTCAGTTTTCTTACCTGCATTGAGAAGATCAATAAGCTTACATCTGCTGATACTGAATGTGTTAAATATCATAACTAACACATACATAATTGCAAAATATATTAAAGTCTTGATGCATGCCTTCATTGAGAATATGAATTTAAACTTAGTCATATCAGCATCAAACATATTAGCAACAATCACGCTCATAAACTGTGAAAGGATTGTACCAATAACAAGTCCTGCAACAAGTGAAACAATGCCGATAAGCAGTGTCTCAAAGAAAAGAATCGCTGAAATCTTTCTCTTGCTCATTCCAAGTGTAAGATATATACCAAACTCCTTATTACGTCTTTTAATAAGAAAACGGCTTGCATATATAATCAGAAATCCAAGTATGCACGATACGAATACGCTCACTCCTGAAAGCATGTCATTCATGAGCTTAATAATATCCATCATATTTTCTCTTACATCAAGCATAACGCTCTGACTGTCAATTGCATTAAACACATAAAATATTGCAACACCAAGAATAAGAGTGAAGAAATAGACGGTATAATCCTTTAAACTCTTCCTGATGTTCTTTAAAGATATATTAAAGAGCATTATTAAGGTCGCCTCCTAACAATGTCACAACATCAATGATTTTATCAAAAAATTCTTTTCTTGTAGATTCGCCTCTGCGTATCTCATTAAAGATTTTACCGTCCTTGATAAATATCACTCTGCCTGCGTAGCTTGCAGTAAATGCGTCATGTGTTACCATAAGAATTGTTGCCGAAAGCTCAGTATTAAGAAAATTAAAGCTCTCAAGCAGCATCCTTGATGACTTTGAATCAAGCGCCCCTGTCGGCTCATCAGCAAGAATAAGCTTTGGGTTCGTAATAATGGCTCTTGCACTTGCTACCCTCTGCTTCTGTCCGCCTGACATCTGATAAGGATATTTGTTTAATACATCTTCAATGCCAAGCTCTCTTGCAGTCTGTCTTACTCTTAATTCAATCTCCCTTGCCGGAACATTCTGTATAGAAAGCGCCAGTGCAATATTTTCAAATGCTGTTAAAGTATCAAGAAGATTAAAGTCCTGAAAGATAAAGCCTAACTCCTCTCTTCTGAACTTGTTAAGCTTATTTCCCTTTAACTGGGTAATTTCATTGCCTCCGACATATATCTTACCTGTAGTCACCTTATCAAGTGTTGATATACAGTTAAGAAGAGTCGTCTTTCCTGAACCACTCGCTCCCATTATAGAAACGAATTCTCCCTTTCCAACCTCAAACGAAATATTGTCAATCGCTTTGGTAAGGCTTGATTTGTTTCCATAATACTTTTCAATGTTATCAATCTTAAGTATTGTTTCCATAATAATTAATTCCTTTCATATAGATTAATTATGTTTTACCACTTAACTAATCCGGTGTCGTTTGTTCAATATTACGGAACATTACAATTTTGTAACATTACTCCAGTACTATGTAATGATACTACTAACAGGTTTTATTGATAATTCTGCCATCTGATATCTCTATAATCTCATCAGATAACTGGTCAAGTTCTTCCTTATCATGGCATGCAATAATTATTACCGCTCCTCTTTTCTTCTGTTCTTCTAATATATCATGAACCTTCTCAACACTGACATCATCAAGTGCATTAATCGGCTCGT
>ERZ773237.609-NODE-609-length-38655-cov-16.149430_pt1 | contig 38655 bp, 28 predicted proteins | sample MGYA00580990_ERZ773237 | MGnify/ENA primary metagenome ERZ773237 (study PRJEB29015, sample SAMEA2737749) | human gut metagenome | biome: human gut; feature: human-associated habitat; material: faeces | place: China | collected 2012 ...
ACGACACCCTGATTAACAGTCAGGTGCTCTAACCAACTGAGCTATGGGGCAATATCCCTGACGCCGTCAGGCGACGCTAATTATTATAGCGGCATGAAAACCGTTTGTCAATGCCTTTTGACAAAAAAATCGGAAAATTTGTCCGCAAAATCCCGGCGCGGATGCCTTGACAATTTGGCATGGGGCTGGTATACTAACAAAGTACCTACATACGCCGGTGTGTTGGAATTGGCAGACGAGACGGACTCAAAATCCGTTGGTGGTGACACCGTATGGGTTCGACCCCCATCACCGGCACCAATCGTACCTAAGTGGTTTTTACCGCTTAGGTATTTTTTGTTTGGCAGACATCTTTTTTCCTTGTCTGCCAAGTTGTCTGCCATTTTTGCCTATAATTGGCCCAGAATTTGCCCAAAATGGCAGACAATCGGGCCGAAAATCCGTTTGGAAATTGTGAAATTTTGCTTCTTTTTGCCCTCAAGCGCTCCGCTTGGGGGGATTTTTTTTGCCCATTTTTTTGTCCGGGCTTCCGCTTAGACTGATGCAGGCCGAAATCATATCGGCCGCCTCCTGTTTGCTGTCCGTATCAATATGAGCGTAAATATTGGCGGTCGTGGCAAAGCTGGAATGGCCCATCCAGACCTGCACATCTTTCATCGGAATTTTATTTTTGATGAGCAGGCTTGCGCAGGAGTGACGCAGATCATGGAATCGGATTGGACGCAGACCGTTTTTGCGCAAGATGTTGCTGAAGTTTCCGCTTATGTAATTTGGATTAACAAGATTCCCCATATCGTCTACACAGATGTACTCCAGATATTTTTTACAATAGCTTCTCCCGCACTGCTTGCGCTGCTTTTCCTGACGGGCTTTCGCTGCAATCAATGCGGTTTCAACCTCTGGTATCAGCGGCAATGTGCGGAAGCTGGAATTGTTCTTTGTCCGTTCTTTGGATATATCTACCGCCTTTCCGTCCACATTGACACGCTCGAATGTGTGCGAAATGGTGATAGTCTTATTTACAAAGTCAATGGCCGACCACTTCAGCCCCACCACTTCGCTGCGGCGCAGACCATAATAGGCAGCCAGAAGAACCGGCAGTTCCATTTTTGTTCCGGCAAATATTGGGAACATCTCCATCAGCTCATCTGCGGTGTAGTAGCTTGCTACGAAGTTATCCTTTTTTGGCCTTTCCACATCCGAGGCTGGGTTATGCGGAATCAGCTTCAATCTCACCGCATCAACCAGTGCCTTGTGGATGTTGGCATGGTAATGTGCAACCGTATTTCCGCTGATGTTGCGTGTGTTCTTTTCATGGGCATAGAACATCTCTATGTCCAGCACATTGATTTCGTTCAGCTTGGTTCCCCGTTGTGAGAAATAAGGAGCAATCCATGTGTTTACATTGGCAGCATAACCCGAATAGGTGACTTCCTCCCATGTACTTCTTTTCCACTGGAGCCAGAACTGCAAATAATCCGAAAACAGCATATCCGGGCGTGGAGAACTACTCTCCGGCGCGGTGCTCTGCACGGCCTTCCGTTCCATCACGCCATGCACTTCTTCTCCGGCGTTGGCTTCCCGAATCATTTCGCGCATAACTTCTTTGGCTTTTGTCATGTTTCGCGCAGTGGATAAACCTGTACTTAATGTTTTGCGGATTCGTTTTCCCTTTATGTCGGATGGCATATTCAGGACAACATAATAAAATCCGCGCTTTTGTGTAAGATAGCCTGTCACTTTTGTCCTCATAGCAGTCTCCTTTCCGGCTATCAAACATTTGTGTAACCGTTATTAGCATAGCAGACTTTCTTTCATTCCTCCACACTGTCAATCAGGAAATCGTCAGTGTTGCATTCGTCAGACAATCCGTTTTGCAAAAAGCGAATCACATTTACCTTGGGGATTCTGTAGCTGCGCCCCAGCCGGAATGCCTTGATTTTCCCGGAAGTCAACAGCCTATAAGCTGTCTTTTTACTTACGGGCCGCGAACCGCCTAACATTTTACAGAGCTGGGTCACATCCACCACATCCGGATATTTACGGAAAATTTCTCGCTTTCCAAAGGTTTCTCCCCTCATAGCCATCCTCCTTTACTGAATTTGCAGATTTAATTCCACAAGCATAGCGGCCACCTGCCAAAAGCAAGTGACCGCCATAATCTGGAATTAAATATTATCCTATTCGACACTACTCCCCGGATAATAGGGCGAATCCCCGGCCCGGCTGCTGGCGCAGCTCCCGCTTCTTGTACCACATTGTTGGCAGTACCGCCGATTCCTTGAGGGTATCGCAACGGTGCGTATCATGATTGCTGACCCTTTCATCGCATAGAACAGGTTCCACGCTGTTCTTATTCAGCAGGCAGGGGCGCTCCTCCGTATACGCAGGATTATGGCGTTGCCTCTGAATCGTGCTTGCCGACGCTCATTGGGTTGCGGCAAGGTCAGTTGTATGTAACCGGTGATTCGGATATGCAGTTGTCAAGGTACTCAAGGGGAAGAGGGCTTTTTTGTCCCTCTATAATATAAACATCAATTTACGGGCAAAATCGTTGGGGTATTTTTGAAAAAATTTATATTTTGGAATTATCGAATCTCAAACTTCGATAATGCGACCAAAAATGCAACAGAAAGGGTTTGATATAAGTCCATATCAAATATGCCGTCATGCCAACTCAGCTTTTTGATTAACGGCTGGTACTGTTCATACAGTACGGTTGCCGCAGCAGTATCGCCGCTTTGCGCGGCTTTCAGAAGATCAATATAAGCACCCATCAGGTATTTTCCTCCATTGCCTTGCGGATTTTCTGCAAGGCGTTTTTCTTGTGCCAGCGAACAGTTTCCGGCGACAGGTTCATCTTTTGGGCGGTATCTGCTGTGCTGAGCTGATTTACATACAAGCATAAAACGACCTCACATTCTTTTGCAGTCAACAGTGGAAGATAGTTTTTCACCATATCCCATGCGAGCATTTGCTCAATCCTCTCCTCAAAGGAACTATCTTCTGGCTCAAAATCCGGTTTCAAATCTTCGATAGAGGACTCAAAATCACGAATTTTTCCATATTTTTTCAGGTATTTACTGCGCTCATTCCTGAGCGAAACAGACAGATATGCTGTTAATTCCGCGATGATTTGTTCATCTTCGGCGGGAATCAAAGCGCCGTTCTGAATATACTTTTTCGACATTTGGTTTGACCTCCGTTGTTTTTGACTTCATTTCATGCAAAAACAGGTGGAGGTGCGCGGGCATAGTAACATATCGTTTTTACGATATATTTTTTGGTATATAGGCAAAAAAATATGCCAGATGGTCGATTTGACCATCTGGCATATTGCGGTTTTATCGGTTTGGCGCAAAGCGTCGAACTAATGTATATATAAAGCTTATTCAGCAGAATCCTCTGACGAGGATGCAGTTAAATCTGGTATTGCATCAATAACAGAATCAAGTATGGCAAAGACCGCCTTGCGCTGATGTGGTTCGAGCGCCCTTATACGCTGATCCAGTTCTTCGTCCACAACACAGCTTACAGATTCTACTTCGTCACACAGCAAAACATCTGCGGAAATATGCAGACTGTTTACAATTTTAATGAGTGTTGCCATACTGGGAAGTTTCCGGCCGCGCTCTATCAAGCTGACATAATTTTTAGAAAGACCAATCATTTCAGCCAACTGTTCAATCGTCAGCCCTCTTTTTTTTCGTTGCTGGCGAAGCCGCTGTCCTAATAAAGCATTTGTCATAGCATTCTCCCAGAAATATATCTAATAGTGATACCAAATTACTATTAGTATAGGAGAGGTGCTTTTTATGATAAACAAATCAATAGTGACATTTGTTCCTGACGGTTTGACTTTTTGCAAAAATAGTGTTATCGTAAAAATATACGGATGAGTTCAATGACCTTATGCGTACACAAAAAAAGTATCTGCCATTATTTGAATGGCGGATACCAAGAAAACAATATCTATGATTGCTTAGTTTATCACAGCCTTTCTTTGATATCAAGAATCGATTTGTTGATTTCGCACAAATTAAGTAAAAATTAGCAAACTGATGTTTTTTTACATATCGTGCGCTACTATTTCGTCCATATTGTTACCCAAAACAAATACTGCTATTGTTTAGGTTGTCAAATCATAGTCAATGAATGGAGGCTGCAACAATGGCAAGACATGGAGAAAATATCCATAAGCGAAAAGATGGCCGCTGGGAAGGGCGCTACATTAAAGGGCGAAGTGAAACCGGAAAAGCAATTTGGGGCTATGTGTATGCGTACAGCTATGTCGATGCAAAATCAGCATTGATTCGGAAAAAGGTAAAAGCAGCTGATTACACGGTTCCGCTTGGGGCACAAGAGCTTACATTTTCGGTTCTTTCGGAACTATGGCTTTCCACGCTGAACGACTTAGAGGAGTCTTCCATAGCGCATTATCGTTATTCCATTGAGCATTATATTTTGCCGGTTATCGGGGATCTACGAATTTCACAGCTTTCCGGCGCAAAATTGGAATTATGCGTTTTACAGATTATTTCTCCGGTTGGTGGAGAGCATAAACCTTTTGGAGCAAGCCTTTCACGGGAATGCATCAGCCTTGTCCGCAGGCTATGTAAATACGCATACAAACTGCATTTAATGCCCATGATTGAGCTGTCAATTAAGCCCGTGAAAGAAACGAACGAGTTTCCAGAAGCACTTTCTCTTGAAGAGCAAGCGGCAGTCAACCGATTTGTTTTCAAGAATCCGACTCCACGAAAGGCGGGCATATTATTTATGCTCCAGCTTGGTCTTCGGATCAGCGAGGTATGCGGCTTGCAGTGGGGCGATATTGACCTCGTGCATAAGGAAGTCCGTATACGCCGCGGTGTTCGGCGTATTGCCATTGGAACGGGGAAAACCTCGGTTGTGGTACGAGCACCCAAAACAGAAAGTTCCAAGCGAGTATTACCAATCCCGCCAAAGCTTTCGGCTCTACTCCAAATGCTGTACCAGAAAAACACATTCGGCAGTGATGTGTGGTTCTTATCATGCAGCAGTAAACCGGTAGAGCCTCGTTGCTACAGAAAGAGCATTCATGGTTATCTTGCGAAGGCCGGTGCACATGATGTGAATCCACATATGTTACGCCATACTTTTGCTACAACCTGCCTGCAGGCAGGTTGCGACATTAAAACACTCAGCGAGCTTATGGGGCACTCTAATCCCAACATCACATTACAGCGCTATGTTCATACCAACATGGAGCGGAAGCGGTTTGCGATTGAGCAAACTTTTGGCAACGAATAGAATTCATGGTCAATTATCCGTCTGCTTTTGCCACCTTATGCCCATTGCTGGTGGATTTATTGCAAGGGTATCCGCCATTCAAATAATGGCAGATACTTTTTGCAATAAAACCTAGTAAATTCGTAGGCGAACCGTAATACGAATTTACGCAACTAGCCTTTAGGGGGTAAAGGAAATTCCCATGCGCCATCACTCTTTTATGAGATGGGCATCAGCTACGATGGCGGCACTGATGTTCTTTCAATGCACAGCACCGGTCGCTTTTGCAGCAGATGATGCTATCTTAGCTGAAAGCAGTATAGCTGTTTCCAGCGCCGACTCTGAAAGTGTACCTGCAGACAGTGATGCAGGTTACATCCCGGAGAAATCTCCGGAAAATACATCGGTCGATTCTTCAAGCAATGATGCGGCTTCTTCTGAGCCTTTGACTGGGGATTCTTCGGCCTCTTCCGATTTGCCAGAAGATGCCTCGTCAAATGGCTCAGTAGAGAGTCAGCCGGAATCTGATACCGATCAGATTTCCACTTCGGACGAGATAATCGATTCCGAGCTTGCTGAATCTTCATCTGAGAACACAGATGAATCAGCCAAATCTCTTTATCAGGACGGAAAAATCCTGATTTATACTTATGACCAGTTAGCCGAAATCGGCAGCGGGCAAACGCTTACCGATGCAAGCGGGCTTGCCGTGACCGATGAAAATGGCGCGGAAATCACCTACGCTTTGGATGCGCAATACGCCATTGCTGAGGACATTGAGCTGACGGACGATATGCTGCAATGGCAGTTGCCGGAAGGCTTTGCTGGCAGCATCACACCGCTTGCCGAAAGCAGCGATGACCTTACGCTGTATGATGCGCAAAGCGACACCATCTATCTTTACAACCCGTACCAGATGACGGTGCTGCACGGGGAAAACCCAGACACCGAGCCGGTCATGGATGGCGATGCACAAGCTGAAACCTTCGGCAGCGGTCAGCTGATCTACCCCAACGGGGAAAGTGAGCCGTATCTGACATACAGCTTGAATCACCGCTATATTCTTTCCAGACAGTTTTGTTCCGATACCTCCGTACAGCCATATTCTGTGGTTACGGACGGCAAGGCAGACGGCCGCGACTTTCCGGGGCAGGTTATTAAGGAGCTTAACGGCAAAACCTATATCCTGATTGGTAATGAGCAGCAGCTGCGGGCAATCGGAACAGATGCGGTAGTGTACGGTGCAATCTATCAGGCGTATCTGCGCTTGGGTAAGTGGTATGTCGATAACGGAACGGACGGCAAGCCGATTGTGCTGTATGGCGGCGATGCCGACCTGACGAAAGATCAGAATGGCAGGGCGGACTTTACCTTTGGTGAAATTCGAGATACAGATAAAAACCTGAGTGTCGAAAGCGGTATTTATACCAGAGGTAAATGCGGTGTCGATCAGAAAACCGGTCAGCCGAATCCAAATCTTGATATTAAAGACCAGACCAAACAAAAATACTCCGCCAATGCTAACTACATCATTTTCCGAGATATTGACCTGAGCAGTGCAAACTGGACGCCGCTGACTTTTCGAGGGACTATGATTGGTGCAAAGCTTGGTGGTAATGCGGCGACAGACGCACGTCTTTGGGAAAACGGTCAAATCATCGCCACCGACAAACCGGTGATTTCCAATGTTAAGGTTGTCCAAAGCGGCCCCTTGGATGTTGGCAAGCAGATGGGTGTGGGATTCTTCTCCACGCTGTATGATGAAGCCAGCGAAGATGATGTTGGTATCAGTAAAGGGCAGGTGTTGGTATCCAACCTACGCTTTGAAAATATTAGTGTAGACAATCAATCTACGACAACCAAATATGACCAAACCTTAGTCAATGGGCTGGTTACCGGTCTGAGTCAGGTTTTGGGTAGCGTAGTTGACCTTCTTGCATGGTTACTGACCTTCGGAAGTGTGGATGCAGGTCTGCGCAAAACGTTGACAGATGTTTTGGACGCCCGAAAAAAGGACCCCACGGCGCTTGCCACGGGCGCGTTTGCCGGGCGCATCATTGGCAACACCGTGGTTTCAAACTGCGAACTGGCAGGTAATGTGAGCGTTACAAGCCCCAACAATTACACGGCGGGCTTTGTCGGCTATATCGAGGGCAAAACCCAGTACGATGGACTGTCCAAAGCATTGGGCGGTGTGGCGACACTGCTTGCCAACATTCTGAATGTGATTCCCGGTCTGGGCTTGGGTGATTTGATTACGATCCTCCTTGGCGGTGTCATTGATGTGAGCAAGTTGATCCCTACGGCTTATATCAACGCAAAAATCGTAAACTGCCACGTCGAGGGCTTAAAAAGCACAATCGGTACAGAGAGCAAGGACTTCGCGGGCGGCTTTGCCGGTATGCAAGCCGGTGCAATCATTGAGAACTGCACCGTCACAAACAGCAGTTTGAATGTTGTTGGCAAAAACTTTGTGGGCGGTTTTGTAGGGCTATCCCGCGACAGCACCATCAAGGGCGTTCTAAAGGATCTGGGCGTTGTTGTAAACAACCTGCCTAATATGAAACCGGAAAGCCTGTTGCTGAACTGTAGACTGGACAACACAAGCATAAAAGTCAACGGTGCAAGCTATGCGGGCGGTTTTGCCGGAGGGCTTGCAAACTCTTCTACGGTAAACTGCTCGGCAACAGCCGGTGAATCACTGGCTGTTCATGCCACCGGAATGAATGCAGGCGGTTTTGCAGGTATTGCAACCTTAGGCTGGGCGGCGAATCTGGGTAAAACAGACAGTAAAGACAGCGACCTGCTGGGCAGCGTTGTCAGCCTTGTGGAGGGTTTGCTTAGTCAGAACCCCGGTGAGGTTTCCTCTCTGCTGTCCCTTGCGGGTGTCAACCCCTCGTACATTTTGGGTTGTACCATCAACGCACCACTGACGGTCACCGGCACAGACTTTGTGGGCGGCATAACCGGACGCGGCGACGGCGTAACTATTGCACCGTCCAATGCGGAGAATTTAGGAAAAATATCCTATTGGAAACGTGGCGTCTATAAGGCAGAAGAAACCGCAGCGCAACCCGTCAGCGTTACAGGGCTGAAAATCATTTCCGGACACGATTATACCGGCGGCATTGCGGGTTCTCTTGGCACTGCCAGTGTTAGCGGCTTGCTGAATGATACGGCAGGCATTGCCTCTTATCTGGGCTTTACCGTGGACAGTGTTACCCTGACTGGCTATGAAAGCGGATTCACCGTGGAAGGTTGGGAACGTGTCGGCGGCGGGTTTGGTGATGCCATTGGCGGCACCATCAACAATGTTTCCATCAACAAACTGAGGTCAGTTGAAGGCAAAAACTATGCAGGCGGCTTTATCGGTCTGTCCGGTCCCGGTGAACTGGTTGGAACCAGCGGCGGTTTGACCGTCAACCTGTTGGGTCTAAACTATTTGCTTACGCTCAACAAGCTACTCTCCATCGGTCAGTATGTGCAGGTCACTATCAAAGATGCAAACGTGAACGGCATCGACAAGGATGGCTTTACCGTTGAGGCGACCGAGAAGCGCGAAGCAAACTCCGTGCTCGATTACACCGCCGCAGGCTTTATCGCTCGCAGCAACAGCACCAAGATAGAAAACTCGCATGTCACTAATCTGAAATCCGTAACAGCAGCCAATGACGGCGGCTATGCGGCTGGCTTTGTGGCAATCTCTAAAACAGGCGGTCTAGCTGAGGTGGGAGAGGATTCCACACAGGTCAAAAGCCTGATTGAAGCTAACGGACTGGTTACTGCCATTTCCTACCTGATTCCCAGCTACACAAACTGTACGGTTTCTTATGTGAACGGCGGCAGCGTGACCGGTGATGTTGCAGGCGGCTTTACAGCCGACTTCCAGAGCGGAACGGTAGATAACAGCAGCCGCGAAGCGAACGATTTCTATGCAGTCTACAATCTGGATGTCGTAAACGGCCAGTCCTATGCGGGCGGTTTTGCCGGGCGTGCTTACTCAGGTGCCTTGGCAGATGCCTCTAAGGGCATCTCCATACTGGGCGGTTTAACAGGTGTGAATATCAACCTGAGTGACCTTCTCAGTGTGATAAACGCCTATGTGCCGTACATCCAATATGCAGGCGTGAAATCCGATAACGGCTTTACCGTTACGGCAACTAAGCTGACAGAGGATACCACCGTGGGCAGCGCAGGCGGCTTCGTAGGCTATGCCAGCGGCGCACAGATCTCCTACTCGGATGTAACTAAGCTGAAACATACAATCGTTACACCCCCGGATGATCTGGAAGATACATCCGCCCCTACCTACTATGACAATGCAAAAAGCACCTATGCAGTCACAGGCGGCCGCTATGCGGGCGGCTATGTGGGCGATATGGACATTGGCAGTGCAGCCTCTGTGGGCGGCGGTCTGAATATTCTGGGCAAAAGTATTGAACTTACCGGACTTTTGGACGCCCTCTCTGTGGTCGTGACGACCATTGAGCACTCTGATGTCACTGGCGGAACCGGTGGGTATGCCGTTCTGGCAACCGGTGATTTGGGCAACAGCAAGGGCAAGGTCGGTATGGCTGGCGGTTACGCTGGCGGAATGTACGGCGGTCACATTCAGGACAGCCAAGCGGTCAACTTCTCGTACATAATCGGTGAGATTGCCGCAGGCGGTTATGTTGGTGAAATGCAGCCCGGCGATGTTGCCAAACTTTTGGACAACGCCAGTATTCTGAGTAAGCTAGTCAATGTTGATACAGCGCTTGCCTCTGTCTTACAAAGCTTCGTTCCGTCCATTCGCAACAGTTCTACCAACTGTGTGCCCTGTGGCGGCGCAGTACGCGCCAATGCTGCATCGGATACTACGGTGCAGCGCGGCATGGCAGGCGGTTTCGTAGGTCATAACATGGGCGGCACCATCCACGGCTTTGATACTTCCCTCTGGAAGAAGGAATATGACAAGGATGACACCAGCAAAGCCTACAACGGTCCTATGAGCCTGTGCAAGGCCGAGCGCATCCGTTCGGTCTACGGGCATGAGTACGCGGGCGGTTATACAGGTCTTATGGAACCCGCAGACACCGCGAAAGTCGGCGGACTAAAGGTTCTGGGCGGCTTGATCAGCGTCAATAACATTCTTGGCGCGTTGGGCGTCATCTACCCGGTGCAAACCAACACGGCGGTGTATGGCCCCTTGGCTGGTCTGGATGTGGACACTTGGAACAACTGGGTGGAATATGTGGGCAAATATGGCGGCTACGGCTATGAATTGGCAAAGGCCGGAACCGTAAACACGCAGGAAGAACTGGAAGCTAAACTTGCCGATTATATCTACGGCTACAATGTCGTAGCGGGACGCGGGCAGTTCGACAGCCAACTTTACGGCGGCGATGCAGGCGGCTATGTGGGCTGCATGAATAGCGGCACCTTAACCAACTGCATGGCTTACGATGCCAAGCAGATCAGTGCTATGCATAGTGCGGGCGGCTTTGCCGGGCAGATGAAAACCGGCGGCGCAGTAGAACTCGGCACGGTCAACATTCTTGGATTGAAACTCAATGCAGGACAACTGCTGAACATTGCGCAGTTGTTTGTTCCGGCAGTTCGCAATTCGTCGGTGCAGGGCTACAAGTCAGGTCTTACGGTACAGGCAACCGGCTTGCCGGAAAACCATTGCGGATATTCGGGTGGCTTTGTGGGCAGCGCTTATGGTGCCCAGATACAGCTGAACGGCGAAGAGAAACTTCCCACTACGGATCAATGGTCGTCTACCGACAAGTATGCCGCGCCCGTGGCTTCCTGCAATGCTACCAACCTGCGCCGTGTTACAGGTCGCATTGCGGTAGGCGGTTATGTAGGTCTTGCCTCAGCAGGCAGCGTGGCGGGGGTGAATACCAATGCCTCCAACGGTCTGCTGCAGGGCATTTTAGATCATTTGATCGCCACACCCGGTGATTTGGCCACCGTGCTGAAAGCCACCGCCACCACCATCCATGCGGCAAAAGTTTCTGCGGCTGACAGCCAGTGGGGTTTTGTTGTGGATGGTGCCTACAAAGAGGGCGACAGCGTAAAGTATGCTGCTTATGCAGGCGGCTTTGCCGGTTCTCTGGAAGCCAGTGCAGTAGGCGAAAAAGATTCTGCAATCGGAAAAATTCAGGTAGAAAATCTGCGCAGTGTAGACGGCGGCAAGTATGCCGGTGGCTTCTTCGGTCTGGCCGATGTAGCCGGTGTGGCACAGGTTTCCGGCAAAGATCCGAAGGGCTCCGAAACTAAGCTGCTCAGCGGTTTGATTAAGCTGGGCAACACCTCGGTGCTGGACGCATTCCGTACTTACATTTATGATTCCAAGGTTACAGGCGTTCAAAGCGGCCTGACCGTACAGGCGCACAGCGGCAGCCAAGAAGCTACGCAAAGCGAAACCCGCTACACTGGCTGCGCAGGCGGCTTTGGCGGCGGCATGATGGACGGCAGCGTAAAGAACAGTGCTGTTTCCAATCTTGCTAACGTAGAAGGACTTAACTACACAGGCGGCTTTATCGGGCACCTTGGCAAGAGCGGCGTAGCAGATATTGACGATGTGAATGTACTGGATACCCTACGCCGACCATGGCATTGTGCAGGTTCTGCATAACGCCCCACACAGCGCCGCCCTTAAAAGATTGGGGGCCGGTTGTCACCAGCCCCCATAACTCTGTCAGCTTTCCATTCCATGTGGAAAACGCATTGTTCAGATTTTCGACAATCCAGTTTTGGTTCAAAGTTTCACCCTCTTTCGGATAAAAGAAATGACCGCCTTACTGAAAAGCAAAACGGTCATTATTTCTTAATTAAGTTGCATTGTGATTTGCGTAAAGAATTCCTTGCACCAAATATCTAAAGTGGAAGTATCGCGTATAAAGGGAATCACATCCTGCTTTGCTTGATTATAGTCTATGGAAGCAAAGCGGTCGCATAGCATAGAGCGAATTACCGAGATGTCAAAAGCATCATTTTCTGTAATAACCCCACTTTGCATCAGGCGAGCCTGTAAATGTTTCTGGTTGACGGTAGCTCCTTTAGAGAGATAAAACACATAATCATAGAGATCGCGCCCTTTCACGCGGTTCTGCCATGCACGGCATAGTACTGCATGAATTTTCCCTGCAAAAAGAGATGGTTCATCATAGAGATTTATTTCATACGGCATTGGCGCAAGACAGAACCGCCTCTCAAATGTTGCAAATGCTGGCGGCATGGTATCAATTTCAAATTTGATTTTAAGAGCCTCGTTTTTGGTGATACTGTTTGCCGTTACTTCATCCGCGTAAAAAAGCAAGAAATGCTCTTTGGTGTTTCCCTTTAAGAATGCAGAACGAATGGCGGATTCTTTGTTTTTCTCTTTCTCAGAAATGACAACATTTAACCCGAAAGAGCGAACGGTTTTTTCAAGTTCTGGAAAATATGCTTTCAAATCGAAATTCGGATTACTTGTCATAAGTGAAAAATCCAAATCTTCTGAAAAACGGTCAAGCCCATAAAAAATACGCAGTGCTGTTCCGCCGTAGAATGCAGCTTCCCTGAAGAACCCAGCACGGCTCAACCCATACAGAACGATTTCCTGCATGACCTCTTTCATAGCATTTTTCTGGTCATAGATATTTTTGCTGTCATATTTGCGCAGCATTTGTTCTATTACTGTGTTCATGCGATTTTCTCCATAATCTTTTGTAATTTCTGAATATTAGTGCAATGGTACTTCCCGTTGAGGAAAGCGACGTCCTCCACGCTGAGTTTGCAAAAAGCATCCCAATCTATGCGCAATCCATCAAACATCAATTCCTTTAGTTCGCCTTGACTTGCTACAGGTGATTGGATGTAGAGTTCATCACATAACGCTTTTTCTGGGCTTGCGATTTGAATCGCGTACCCCTGCTCGGAGAAACAGGTAATACCATAAGGATATACAGCAGATGGAACATCCCGATAGGTAAATATACCAAAAGGAGTTTTATAAATTTTTTTCTTTTTCTTCTCAAAAGTGGCCGAAGTAAAGTTGTACACTGCTTCCGGAATAAGACCGTGATAAGACAGAGCAAATTCAAAGGACAGGTACGACGGGGTACAGATACAGTTTGCAAGCCTATATCCGGGTGTAGAGGAATCTGTTTCGTACAGTCCCTGAATAATCGGAATGCATTCTTTGTTCTGTACCATACGGGCCAGCTTATCGCGCGGATTTCTATAGCTGTGCAATTCGTCCAACAGCATTGCAGTAGTTTTTATCATATTTTCACCACCATATCCAATAATATCAGATATGCTGGTGAAAATCAAGTGTTTTTCATTACAGAATCATATCCAGAATATCCTTGGCAAAGTAGATAATGACACCACCAAAGAAGGTCATAAAGCCCTGTGCGCGCTGGCTGGCATCGTGACCTTTCAGGGCAAGACCGATCTGCACAATGCCGAAGCCCAGCAGAATGGCACCAATCGCCTTGATGGCGCTGAACACAAAATCGCTGAGTGCATTGATGGTGGCAAGCGGGTCATTGGCGGCAAAGGCGGGCATTGCCATGGTAAAGGCAAGGGCAGCCGTGGTAGCAGTGACCAGATAGATGCGTTTGATTTTGCGCTGGCGGGCATCGTTTTGGTCGGGCGCATTATAGGTTTCTTTCTTGTTCATTGTGAATTTCCTCCATGATTTTTTGAATTTCATCGTACATTACTTCGGTGATCGCGGGCTCGGTCAGCCCGGTCACAACATCGGGCGATATGGTCTGTGCGGTTTGCGCATAATCGTCCGGCATACGGTAAGGGGCGGCTCCGCCGTCCGGTGTGAGCTTTACATTGGGATGGCGCATCAAATCAAACTTGTGGTCTATGACCGGCGGTTCGCTGCGCAGTAGTACCAGACAATCCCCATCATCCATGCGGCGGATCTCATCTGGGCTGCAAAGGTCGCGGGCGGCAAGCTGATAGCTGTCACTGCTGGAACCGCGGCTGCCGCGCCCGATGCTTTGGCTTTTGGTGCGTTCGGTCATCTTGCCGATGTACTTGGACAGCCATTCAAAGGTGGCATATTCGTTGCCGCCAAGGTATATCAGGCTGTCGCAGTTGCCGATCATGCCCTCCCAATCATCCTTGTACAGGCTTTGAATCTGGCTTTTGGACTGCAAAATAATATCACAGCTGATATTGCGGCTGCGGCATACAGCCAGAATATTCTTGAAATTGGCAGGCAAGGCGACATTGGCAAACTCGTCCATCATAAATCGCACATGGACCGGCAGTGCGCCGTCAAACTTCGGCTCAGAATCCGCCAGCCGGAAAAGCTGGTCAAAAAGCTGGGTGTACAGCATCGTGATGAGGAAGTTATAGGTTTTGTCATTGTCCGGGATGACACAAAAAATCACACGCTTTTCCAGTCCCAAACGCGGCAGGAACATGGTGTCGGTGTTGGTCATTTCGGCAAATTGCGCGGTGTTGAACATATACAGGTTGGCAGAAGCGGTGATCAGCACAGATTGCAGCGTTTTGGTGGAGCCCAGCTTAAAGCTGTTGAACTGCAGAACTGCCGGATGTAGCGGGTCGCGCTCCTGCAGCTCATTAAAAAGCATTTCCAAGGGATTCGGCCCCATGTCGCCCTCTTCCATCTGACAGTTCTGGATCATGTACATCAGTGTAGAGAAGTTCTGCTCATATACCGGTGCTTCGTAAATGAGATACAGGATCAGCGCGGAAATCAGCAGCACTGAGGCATCGTCCCAGAATTTATCGCCGCCGCTGGCCGGGGCATCCTTGGGCTTGGTGTTGTTGACGATGGCATACGCCAGCTTAACGGCATCTTCATCCGAGCCGATGTAGTGCATGGGGTTATAGTGCCCTTTGAAATGCACAAGGTCGATCACAGTGACCGGAATCCCCAGCGATTCATAAAACCCGCCCAGAGAGCGCACAAGCTCGCCCTTAGGGTCCAGAAATAGATAAGAGCCGCTGGCCTGCATGGCATTCGGCTTCACATAAAAGCGGGTCTTGCCGCTGCCGGAGCCGCCGATGACCACCACATTCAAATTGTGCCGGTGGGCATGGCTGTCTGTGCTGAATCGGATATTCTGCGAGAAGATATAGTTCTGCACCTTATCCTTGCGGTTTTGGTATTTTGCATTGAGTTGGCGCACACTGCCCCAATGAGCAGAGCCGTGCTCCTCACCGGGGCGGCGGTCAGCCTGATTGAGCTTGTAGCAGTAAACAGCCAATGGATAAATGACAAGCACCGCCAGCAGAAATTTCGGAGTATTTTGGCACCAGTGCAATGCGGCAGGGTTCTGTATTAGTTTTGACAGCAGCGCTGTGATTTCTGCAAGACCGTGCGCCTGTTCTGCCGCCTGTGCAAGCGCAGCCGCAAGCCAGAGCAGCGGCAGCAACAGCAGCGCCCATAAAATCAGCTCGGTTTTATCGGTGCGGTTGGAGCGCATTCGGCATCACCGTTCTTCTCGCTGTGGAGCAGGCTGACCGCGCTCCAGTTTCAGGCGCTTGCACACGGCATCCCCAAAGGTGACTGCCGTTTCCCGCACTTTTTCCAAAGCTCTGCGTTCCTCACCGTCCGGGATGTATTCTTTCATGCCCTCCAGCGTTTGAACCGCATCCGGCGGCATCGGCAAGCCCAGCCGTCCGCAAACTTCCACGCTTATGGCTGCGGCGGTCTGGCGCAGCAGCTCGTTTTCCGAAATACCGGCATAGGCGGATTCAGCAGCCGCCATCACGATCTCCGCGGGCAGTCGCTGCAAAAGTTCCTGCGGGGGGATAGCAGCGCAGAATACCAGTTCCTGACGTTCGGCATCATAGCAGAACCCTTCGACTTCGTTTTTCGGCAGAACCGGGATCGGTGAGATCTCGCGCATCACATCAATGGCTTTCTCGATCTGTTTCGTGTTTTCCACAGCGGCAATCGGGTACGGCTTGCCGTTTTTGTTTTCTCCGGCAGCGGTCAGGGTTTTGTTGTAGGCAGCAATCTCAGCGGCGTTGACCTCGTAGGTTTTGGCAATGGCCTGCGTTTCGCCGGAGAAATCCCACTTCAGATGCGCATTGTCATAGCTTTTGTTGATATAGGCATCCAGAATGCTTTGCAGCGTGTAGGCGCCGGTTCGGGTCTGGTCAAATTGCGCTGCCTTAGATAAATCCGAAACGAGATAGAAGGTAAACCCGGCGTTTTCCAGTTCCAAACCATTGGACTGCCCGCTGGAAGAAACGATCTTGCTGATTTCCACATTGCCCTTGGCAACCTGATCCTGGCTTTCGGCAAGGGTGTTGTCCGCGTGCAGGTGATAGTTTGCGCGATAGCTGGTCTTGTCGATTTGCTCACCGGCAGCCTGCCGGTTATCGCTGAAGGTGGTTTTCTCCACATACCAGCCTTCATCGGAATAAGCGGGCGTAATGTAGTAGTTGTGTTCGTCGCACAGATAGCCGTTGGCAAAGGACAGATAATAGGCATCGTAAGTCCAGCTGCCGTCCAGTGCTTTGCTCTTGGAGATGGTGCTGAACTGGTTTTTGTACACCCAATCGGTGTACTGCCCGCCGCTGCTGGCCAGTGCCGTGACTTGCCCTGTGGCTGCTTTGGTGCGGCTGTCCACAGTGGGATAAGTGCCAGAAACAACAAGAGCGCCCTCACGCAGCGGAATGACCGTGCCGGTGGAGCGCTCTACCACATAATATTTGCCGAGGTACAGGTTTGCGAAGGTCAGCCAGCCGTTCTCGATTTTGGCGCTGGCTACCAGATGGTCTTTTTTGAGAATTGGCAGATAGTCATTGACCCACTGTCCGCTGTTGTCACGGATGGTCGTGTGCCAGAGGGGATTGCCATCGGCATCCACGATTTTGGAATAATCCACAACACCGGTCACGCCGTCCGGGTGGGTGATGTCCTCGGCAGCGTACAGGTCATACACAGCACCGTCCAGCACAGCATCGCCGTGTGCCTGCCCGCTGGCAAATGCCGTGTCGTGGGCTGCCTTGCCGCCCACATAGCGCACTGCATCCAGATCTACCTTGGAAATGCTGATCTCACCCAAAGTGCGGTCGTTTTTCATCACGCCGTCTGTGGCAGTAACCGTGTAGCTGTCCTCATTGGCGGCTTTGCCGCTGTTGTCGGTGTTGTAAACGCGCGCAGGTTCTTTGTATTGGATCTCCGCTGCAGGTGCATCGCTGGCTTTGTAAATAACAACGGTGGTTTCCACGCCGCCGCTGGTCACCAGCTTGGTGCCGCCCTTGTCGGCTGTCAGAATATCGGCGCTGTAGTCGGCATTGTCCAGCCAAAGCACCACATTGTCGTTGGCTTCGGTGATTTCGATGTAATAGGCGCGCTTGCCCAAGGGCGTGCCTGCCGTGCCGGGGTGGTCAATGTCCGTCCAATCACCAAAATATCCGGCAGGAGCTTTGGTTTCCACAAGGATAAACTTGCCCTGATTGCGCTGGGTGTAATACAGCGTGTGGCGCATGGCATCCGTAGTGGCATAGGCGGCGCTGTTGATGACCGCATAGGTTCCATCGCCCTGACGCTGCACACTGTAGGTGTTGTAGCCGCCGGTGGGCTGGTATTTGCCGGTTACCACATCCCACTGATAAATCTCATACTGAGCATCGGCTGCGATCTGGCTGCCGGTTTCGCTGTCGGTTTTCTTGAGGTTGACCTGCAAACTCCACTCGTCATTTTTCATAACATAGTCGTTGTTGGTGTTTGCAGGCACCGAGATTGTCTGCTGGCTGCCATTGCCACCCCAGTACTTGCCGAATCCATACGGTACTGTGATTTCTTCATAACGGAACTGGATGCTGCCCAGCTGCGCTTTGGCTGCTGCAATAGCGTTGTTGACAGCGTTCTGAGCCTCACCCTGCAATTCAGCGATCGCCGAATCACGGGCGCTGCTGGCGGCCGCATCAGCAGCCTCTTGCGTGGTGAAGGGGCCAACCTGTCCGTTGCGGGTGCCGGAGGTCTTAGTCACCGCATAGTGCAGGCTCCAGCTCGCGGCTGCATCGCCGCCGTTCTTTTGGTAGTTGTCATCGGCGGTATGACCGCTGGTGGTCACCGTTTGCTTTCCGGCAGGACTGATAGACCAGCTGCCGCCGTCAATGCTGCCGGATTTGGTAATGGGTTCGATCTCAATGGTCGCGCCGTCCACTTTTTCCTGTGTTTTCAGCTGGATCTTATCCGCGCGGATTCCGTAGGAAAAATCAAAACTGCCGCTGGCGGTCTGGGCAGGTGCCTCCCAGCTGGCATAGTATTCCTGCACAACAGGTTCCGGCTCAGGTTCCTCCTCACCGATCTCAGGACCGATCAGGGCAACGGTCTGCCACCCTGCGCGACCGGGATTGTAGATGTAGGTGTAGTAGCCGCGGGCAGAGGCATAGGTTTCCACGCCGTTCAGCAGCTCATCCGCGGAGGCAAGATAAATTTCCGCGGCGGTGCTTTCGGGGAAGTTTTCGATAATATACATCTGTACATCGTCATAAATTGATGCACAGAAATCCAAAAGAGAGGTTTCTTCACCCTCGTCAGCGGAAAAAACAGCGGGCAAATCGTCCGCATCGCCTAAAGAAAGCTGGTTCAAGCCGCCCCAGATGCGAATCTGGTTGCCGTAGTGGTCACCGGGAATGCACTGGTCTGCGCTGACGGTGGAAGTGTTCACATAGGTGTACGGCGGGCAGCCGGCAGGCTGACCATTCGCACCGTGGGTGCAGCAGTAGGCGGGTTCGCCGTTGAACCAGATCAGCCATGTACCGTTGACTTTGGCAACCTTGGTGATCTTGCCGCTTGTCACCGCAGGGGTGGGGCGCTCGGCAAAGGCGGCAATTTCGCTGTCAGGAAAAGGATACTCGGCAGTGGCGTTGCGGTCGATGGTGACCTGTAATGTCTTGGTCAGGGTGCTGCCATCGGGCGCAGTGTAAACCAGCTGTGCGGTAAAATCTGCATCTGCCTGTACATATACACCCAGCACGGCAGCAGAGGTTTCGCTGTACTCATTGTGCAGCAGGCTTTCTGTGTTTTCAACGGGTGCGCCGTAGTAGTCCAGCAGGGTCACACCGTCCGGCAAAACCAGATCAAGGGAACTGCCATCTGCGGGATACTCCACCTGCGCCAGAATCGGCACAATGGCGTAGTTGGTATCTTCCAGCAGGGGTGCTGCCAGCGTCAGGTCGGTGCTGTCCAGCGCCTCGGCACTCAAATAGCTATCCTGTTCCCAATCGGCTGCCCACGCGCCAAGCCCGATTTTGGTTTCGCCGGTCGCCACCGGCAAACCGTAGCTGCCAAGGTAAGAGCCTGTGGGGGCGTCCGGCATATCCGCGTAGAGGATTTCACCGTCAAAGGTGTAAGGCTCGTTTTCTTCAGGTGGCTCGTCTGTGGTTGGTGCCGCGCTTTCCGCGGTAGCTACACCGGGGTCGGGGCTGCTCTCGTCGGTCTGGCCGTTGTCTGTTTCAGACGGCTCGGTCTGCTGCTCCATCTGCACGGTTTCCTCGGTGGGCTGCGGTGTGGGTTCCTCCGCAAACGCCGCACCGGGCAGCATGGAGCAGAGCATTACCGCCGCCGCAAACAGCGCGGTAACGCGATGCTTCAATTTATAATGTGTTTCTTTCATTGTGAAATCCTTTCAAAACAGAGATTTTTTCACGAAAAAAGCGCCTGCAAAATGCAGACGCTGCGGTTACCTTTCGGGGGTATCCTGAGCGGGCTGGGTTTTGGCTTTTTCAAATTTTCGCACTTGGTTTACAAAACCGTCCAATAGGCAGGTATGCGCCTGTAGGTCAGCGTAGTAACAGGAACGGTCAAAGCCACGGCGATCCATATCTTTGATCGTGCGAATGGAATCTGCCCATTCTCTATTTGTGTGAGAAATACGACCATCTCCATCACGGGTTTGAATGGCCGCTGCCAACACATATTTTGTGCGCTCCAAACCATATTCCGCCACTACCTGCTCAACAGCGCCAGCGCCCAGTCGCATACCATCAAAGCGCTGTGCAAGCGCTGCATCAATCTCGTCCCGACACCTTTCATTCAAGTGGCAAGACGCATGGTACTGTGGCAATTCGCCGTGTTCGCGGGCATAAGTGACGGACTGTCGATATACTTTGGGTGGGTTCTGCTGCTGTTCCTTTTTCAGCAAGTCATCTGCGCGGTCTTCCACGCACTGAGCCACAATGCTCATATAATCGGTTTCCAGCTTGGAAAAATCCTTATACACATCCGCCAGCGGCGCGGGAGATTTCAGCAGCGCCCGCGCCTGTGCAGGGGTGAGGTTCATTTCTTCCGTTGCAAGAATAATGTCCTCACGGACGCTGTACTCATACGCGTGGTTCAAAATTTCTTCGGGCGGCTGTGCAAGCAGCCACGCACGGTATTCGTTTTGCTCCTGTTGCATTTTGTTGTACAGCTTAGCGACAAGGGAATCGTTTTTCACATTGCATCACCGTCCGTATCGTGCAGAATCCTTTCCCAGAAATTCCGCTTTTCAGGCGCAGAAAGGCTGCGATAGGCGGTTTCAATCACCGCATTCACGACCTGCTCGGCGGCATCTTGCGCGATATGCAACTGTTTTGCCACATTTTTCCCCATCGCAAGGTGGTGCAGCAGATGCTCCAAAGCTGTGATTTTTTGCTTTTGCAGTGCGTTTTTTGTGCTTTCGTCTATGTCGAGCGCAGCAACAGAGGTATCGTATATGCTTTTTGGTACACGAAATACCAACTCGCTGCGTTCTCGATTGGGGGCAATGTCGTTCAGCACGACCATGCAGCCGTCTTGCTCGGCTTTTATTAGCAAAGTTTCGATGTCCATAGAGTCCCTCCAATAAAAAAGCGCCCACAAATGTGAGCGCTCAGGTGCTGTGTTCAAGCCTAACAGAAATGAACTTCCTTGGTCAATATGCGTTATTCTTGTAGTGAATCCCGTTGCCGTGCATCAGTTAAAGGTCACGACCCAATAGGTATATTGCCCCTCTGCCGTCTGGCAGAACCAGCAGCCAACGCCCATAGACGTAAAGCTCGGCTCCATAATGTTGGCGTAGTGGGCAGGGCTGCCTTGCCAGCCGGTGCAAACGGCGCTGGCAGAACTCAGCGGACCGGCGGCGCAGATCTCGCTGCGGGTGGTCATACCGCTGTGATCAAAGGGCGCACCTGCCACAAAACTCTCACATCGGGCATCGGCAGCGGCGCTCAAACCGCTGTCCATCGTCAGCGGTGCCAGCCCACCGGCTGCGCGCATCGCGTTGATGTTTTCCTGCACCGCCCAATAAGCGGAATCCGAGCTGTCGATGCTCCACCACTGATCGGTGCCTGACGCCAAATCAAAGGGCACAGCACCATAGCTCATACTGACCTGCGCCGGGGCAGGTTCTGCCGTCGGCGCTGCCGTGGGTTCCGGCGTAGGGGCAGGAGTCGGCGCGGGGGTAGCGGCAGGTGTTGCCGAAGGTGTCGGCGCGGGTGTGGCGGTAGGTTCCGGGGTTGCTGTCGGCTCGGCAGTTGAAATCGGTGCAGGTGTTTCTTCGGCGTCTGCACTTTCGGATGTCGCTGCCGACAGCTCCGTCAATTCAGCGGATTCCGGTTCCGGTGTCTGTGCGCAGGCTGTCAATGCGGACAGCATTGCAAGCATTACGATCCATTTTTTCATCTTGAAAACTCCTTGCGGGGGCCATCTCTGACCCGGTTGCTTCTTCTTTCCTTCATCTTAAAACCTTCTACCTTTCTTGTCCACGCTGTCGATTGTCCGAACGACACTGTTGCTCTTCGTCCGGCACGGTATCCAGCACGATATCCTTTTCGTTCAGGTTCAAAAGTGCCTCCAACTCGGCAAGGCGCTTGCTCTTTTCAGCCAGCTCGTCCGCCTGGACAAAGGGCTGCGCCAGCTGTTCCTTGGCGTTTTCCAGCTGCTTTTGCAGCTGCACCAATTTGGATTCAAGGTCGGTCACGCTCTGCGGCAGGTTATGCAGGCAGTTGTCCAGGCGTACCGTGTTGCCGACCGCATCCGCGCCCAGCTGCACCGGGTTGATACCGCTGCCCACAAGATACGCCAGATACATTTTGTCCATCGCAAAATAGGCGATCTGCAAATCAAAGCCCTTGTATCGCCCGATGGAAACCGGCTCGGTGCGGTTCATCGCCATACCCAGCAGCCCCAGCAGGGCTTTGCCCGCGTCCTCGCGCTTGGTGTAAACCGTGTCCATCAATGAGATGGCGAAAACATCCTTGTCGTCCGCATCGCGCTTGGTATTTTGCTGTAGCAGCGCTGTGTCCGCTTTGGCGTTTTCCAACTGCTGGGCGGTCTTACGCATTTCTGCGGGGAATCCTTGTGTAATCGCATCTTCCAGCCGGTAATGCTCGTTGTTGTAGGCGGTTTTCAGGGTTTTGAGCCGCGACACCTGAATATCCAGATCCATTTTCTCTTTGATCATCGGATTGCCCGCTGCCAGCGCCTTGACCTCGGCATAAGACAGCGCTGCATCGTCCAAATCATCCGCACTGCGGGCAGGGCTTTTGCTCGTCATAATTTGCCCGATGAACTTCTGTTTGGTTTCCAAAAGTTGCCACATATAGCTGTCGAAGGAAGCTTCTGTGACGTAACGATACTCATATACTTCGGCATTGGTGTTGCCTTGGCGAATCATACGCCCGTTGCGCTGCTCAATGTCAGAGGGTTTCCACCCGCAGTCCAGATGATGCGTGGCCACCAGCAGCCGCTGCACATTGGTGCCTGCACCCATCTTACCGGTGCTGCCCATCAGCACACGCACATCACCGCTGCGTACTTTGGCAAACAGCTCGGCTTTTTTCACCTCGGTGTTGGCGCTGTGGATGAACTGCACCTCGTTTTCCGGGATGCCCATGGAAATCAGCAGATTGCGCAAATCATCGTACACATTAAAGCCGTCAGGTTTCGGGGTGGATAAGTCGCAAAACACTAACTGTGTCAGGCGCTTCTCCTTGGTATCGTTCCAGATGCGATACACATTCTCGGCACAGGCGTGGACTTTATCGTTGGGGTTTTCGGGCAGATTGGGGTCGATCAACCGCTGATCCAGCGCCAACTTTCTGCCGTCGTTGGTCACCTTGAGCATATTGTCCTCGGTGGGGTCTACATTTCCCGCGCGGATTTCCTCGGCGCGGTCGGCAAGGTCTGCCACCATCTGTTTTTGCTGGTGGCTTGGCGGCAGTGCCACATTGATGGGTTTGCCGCCCACCAGTTTAGGCACCGGCAGGTTGAGCATATCCGCCGTCTGCACATCCGCCACCTGCTTGAACATACTCATCAATTCCGGCAGATTATAGAATTTGGAAAATCTCGTTTTTGTTCGGTAGCCTGTACCTTCCGGCGCAAGCTCCACGGCTGTCACAGTTTCTCCAAAGGTAGATGCCCACGCATCAAAGGAGGAAAGCCCATGCTGCTCCAAGGTTTCCCGCTGCAAATACCGCTGCATCGTGTACAGCTCCGCCATAGAGTTGCTGATGGGCGTACCTGTGGCAAACACCACGCCGCGGCTGCCGGTGATTTCGTCAAGGTAGCGGCATTTCATATATAGGTCGCTGGCGCGCTGGCTCTCGGTTTGGGATATGCCCGCCACATTGCGCATTTTGGAAAGCACCGCAAGGTTCTTGAATGCGTGGGCTTCGTCCACCATCAAGCTGTCCACGCCCAGCTGTTCAAAGGTCACCACATCATCCTTGCGGGACTGGTCGTTGAGCTTATCCAGCTTTTTCTCCAGCTGCTTGCGCATACGCTCCATCTGTTTGACGGTGAAGTTCTCGGCGCGTTCTTCTTTCAGCTGTGCCACTTGGTTGATCACATCGTGGATCTGGCTTTGCAGGTATTCGACCTGCCGTTCCTGTGACAGTGGGATGCGCTCAAACTGGCTGTGCCCGATCACGATGATGTCATAATTGCCGGTCGCGATTTTGGCGCAGAACCGTTTGCGGTTGGCTTTTTCAAAATCTGTCTTACGGGCTACAAGAATATTTGCGTTGGGGTACAGCTGCAAAGCCTCTCCGGCAAGCTGCTCGGTCAGGTGGTTGGGTACTACGATCAATGTTTTATTGCAAAGACCCAAACGCTTTTTCTCCATGGCGCTGGCGACCATTTCGTAGGTTTTCCCGGCGCCCACCACGTGCGCCAGCAGCGTATTGCCGCCATACAGAATGTGCGCAATGGCGTTTTTCTGGTGGGGGCGCAGCGTGATTTCAGGTGACATACCGTGAAACAGGATATGGCTGCCGTCGTATTCGCGGGGGCGCAGGGAATTGAACCGTTCGTTGTATTCCTTTACCAGCATCTGGCGGCGGGTCGCATCTTTCCAGATCCAGTCCTTGAAAGCGTCCTCGATCTGCTGCTGTTTCATCTGGGCTTCCTGTGTGGCAGCGGCGTTCAGCACCCGAATCTTGTTGCCCTGCATATCCTCTTTGGTGTCAAAGATGCGCACATCCCGCAGGTTCAGGCTTTCCTCCAAGATATGGTAGAAGTTGGCGCGCTGTGTGCCGTAGGTTACAGTGGCTTTAATGTTGCCGGCCGTATAGCTCTTGTTGGTCACATTCCAAACGCCGGTCAGCGGTATGTACAGCACCTTCACGCGGTCCCGCACATAGTAGGGCGCGTCCACCAACTCATCGGCAAACTGCTTGATGAGTTCGGGTTCCAGCCAAGTGGCACCCAGACGCACGGCAATTTCGCTGGCCTCCAAGTCCTTCGGCTGCACGGTTTCCAGTGCCTGTACATTCACGGCAAAAGCGGGGTTGTTCTGCGCCGCCAGCTTTGCTACCTGTAATTTGTGGCGCACATCGCCGGAAAGATATTCATCGGCGGTATAATAGCGTGGTTCGCCATCAGAATTCTTTTCCAAGGGGTCGGCAAAGATAACGCCTTGCAAATCCTGAATCAGTGTTTCTTTGTCCTTGCCGGTCAGCTGCTGCATATACCCAAAGTCGATGCCTGCGCGCTCACCGACACTCAGCGCCAGCGCCTCGCTGGCGGTTTCCACACGCTCAGCTGGGCGGGCAGCGCGAATGGTGCGTTTGGTGAACATATCCGACTTGCCGATGAAGTTACCTTCGCTGTCGAGATTTTCCAAGGAGCACAGAAGAAAATATCCACTGTCATCCCGCATATCCAGCGATGCACCACGGCTGTTGATGAGCCCAAACTTATTGTGGTAATGGTCATACTGGCGGTTGAGTTTTCCTTGCAGCTCCGTGATGACTTCATCCGGCATATCTTCCAGCTGAGCTTGGATCAGTTCCCGCGTGGTGTCCCGCAGTTCGATCAGCAGCCGCATACGCGCTGCGGAGGTAGTACCAAAGGAAACCTCGCGCATAATGGCGTTCTCGCGGTAATAGAATTTCCCGTTACGGATACAGAAGCTGAAATTGCGCACATCGGGTTCGGCGGGGATGCTGGCTTCGACAGCGCCGGATTCCTGCAGCTCGATGTCCTGAAAGTGAAATTCAGCGTGCAGGTGGGACATTACCTCTTTCAGCACATCGGCAAGAGGTTTATCGGCAAACGCTTCGCAGGTCAGGGTCTGGCCATACGGACCGCTGACGGTTTTCAGTGTGCCGCAGACCATTTCGGGGTGTTCGGCAAAATAGCTGTTGAGGGAAAGTCCATCCTCGGTCTGGGTGGTGTGCAGCCAGCTTGCGTCCTGCTCCAGAATGCGGTCACGCTTTTGCAGGAAGATGATGTCCGCCATAGCCTTGGTTCCGGCTGACTTAAAAGTGGAATCCGGCAGGCGCACGGCACCGATAAAGTCGCATCGGGCGTTGATGTACCTGCGCACTTCCTCACTCTTTTTGTCCAGCGTACCGCTGGTGGTAACAAAGGCGATGATGCCGCCCGTGCGCAGCTTGTCGATGGATTTGGCAAAAAAGTAATCGTGGATTTTGAAGTGCAGCCGATTGTACTGCGGGTCAACCACGCTGTAATCCCCAAACGGCACATTGCCGATAACCACATCGAAAAAGCTGTCGGGCAGATTGGCTTTTTCAAAGCCGGTGATTTGGATGTTGGCTTTCTGGTACAGCTGGCGGGCGATTCTGCCAGTCAGACTGTCCAACTCCACGCCAAACAGGCGGGTGGTCGGCTCATACAAATAGCTGTGGCGTTGCCCAAAAAACGCGCCCACACCCATACTCGGTTCCAGAATCGTACCGGCACCCACGCCCATTTTGCGCAGGGCGGTGTACATTGCATCAATGACTGCGGGCGGGGTGTAAAAGGCGGTCAGGGTGCTGCTGCGGGCAGCGGCGTATTCTGCCTCTGTCAGCAGGCTTTTTAACTCGGTGTATTCGCCGTGCCAGCTGTCTTTGTTGGGTTCAAAGGCATCGGACAAACCGCCCCAGCCGGAGTATTGGGCTAAGATTTCCTGTTCCTCGCCGTTCGCGTGGGGACCGCCGTCCGCCATACGCTTTTCGATGGATTTCAAAGTGCGGATGGCGGTGATGTTGGCGGCAAACTTTTCGCGCGGAGTGCGCGGGGGTGCAGGGTCCTGCGGCGGGATATAGTTGTTCGGCAAATAGGCTTCCTTGAGGGCAATGAGTTCCGCAGCCTGCAAGACCTGCTCACCAAATCCACCAGATGATTCCTCTGCGGGTTCTTCTACAGGTTCTAAGACTTCACCCTCAACAACCTCTGCCGCCTCACCGGCGTCTGGTGCATTGGGCAATTCGGGTGCCGCCAGAGCATTGTTTTTAGGGTTCGCCGCCAGCAGCCTTGCAAACTCTGCGCGGTTGATGGTGCGCCCGATCAGCGGGAAATCCTCATCGCGTAGATGCACATCGAAGATGCCAATCTCCTCCACCGTAAAGGGGTGGTCGTTTTCCAGATAAACGGTATCTCCGGCAGCGACCGGCGTCTTTTCGGTTGCCTTTTGCGGGGCGTGCTGCTCTTCAAAAGCTTCCTCGGCTTCGCTGATGAAATCCTCAAAACTTGCCCCGGCTATGCCTTGCTCGGCCAGCGTATCATTATCGTCAAAGTGGTCGATATGTACGATTCGGTTGTCCACCTCATAACGAATCTCGCTGCGCATCAGGTTGGCATAGATCTGGACATCGTGCTTGCTGTCCTCGGTGGTGGAGTACGCAAAGTCGATATGCGTAAGGTCCGAAAAATCCGGCTCGACCAGCCCTTCGCGTTCACAGAAATCGGAGATGGCCGTTTTGGCGTGGGTCAGGGCAGCTTCAACTGTTTGCCGGTGCAGCTGCTGCTCGGCAAGCCATGCGTTGTACTTTATTTTTTCCTCAGAGGTCAAATACTGGTCGTTGTGGACCAAAAGCCGCAATCGCTTGGCAACCGCCGGCCAGCGCAGCAGGCGGCGATAACTGTTGGTGTCGCTGTAAAAGCCGCGCTGCACGGATAAGCCCTTGCTGTCATAACTCACCCAGCCGCCTTGCCCGTCTGTGAATTCCCAAGTGCGGCCGCCGATGCCGAATTCCTTTTTCAGGTGGTCAGCCTGTTCTTTTTCCGTAGGCAGCTGTGTGGCGGAAAAGTATTCCTGCAGGCGGAAGTGACCGCCCGCAAATCCGCTGCCGCTGCACAGCACATCCGTAATATCTTGTTCGGTGACATACTTGCCGGACGCATCAATGGTCGGGCTTTTCCAGTTCTTGCGTTTCGCAGCTTCCTCAATGACTTCCTGCTGTTTTTGCGCGTCCGAAAGCCCGACTGCATCGCTCTGCTCCGGGGTCAGGGTCAGATGCTCCAATTCCGGGTTCGGGGCAGTGGTGCGGATGGGCACCAGCAGCTGTCCCTGTTCAATCAAGGCGGCGATTTTATCCGAAACCGCATCCCATGTCAGGTTGCTCTGTGCGGTTTTGGTCAGGTAGTTGCCCTCCCAAAGTTCCAGATACTGGTCATGCCGGATAAAGCCCGCCATGCGTTCGCCTACATATAGTTGTGTGTAAATCTGTTTGTAGCTGGTTCTGCAAAATTCACTGCGCGAAGCAAGGTCAGCGTGTTTTTCAAAATACGCAAGAATGTCTGCGTTGTCGGCGCGGGTGCTGGTCTGCTGCGCCAGCAAGCCCAGAATCAGGCTGTCATCCAGCGGCGGCAGGTCGGGAGTGGGGATAGAAAAAGAGGAGAGCGTTTGCACGCTCTCCTCTAAAGGCGGTTCTGTTACAGGCTGTAGATTTGTTTCATCGCCAGTTCCTCGGCTTGGGCTTTCAGTGCGTTCATCCACTGCGTCCAGCCCAGCGGGTTTGTTTTCCTGTCGGGCGCTGCGGTCTGCTGCATCAGCAGCTGCACGGTCTGCTCGATCTGCCGGTTCACGGTGCTGTTGATCTCTGCCAGATGCGGGTACAGCGTTCCCTCCATCTGCATCATCTCGTACAGGATCGGTGCTTTTTCCGCCAGAAACTTCTTGCGCATACTGCCGTACTTGCCGATCTCCGGCTTCGGCGTTTCTTCCAGCATCAGGTTCGGGATCACGAACTCGTTCGCCATTTTGTACTCCATGGTCGGCCTCCTTGTTTGGGTTGGTTATTGCTTGTTCGCCACCATAATAGCGGACTTTTTCTTTCCTTGCAACACTGTCGATTTCCCGCGCGATGCTGCCGATTTGGTGCATAAGGGGTTTGGAGGCACGCTGGCAGGCGCTACCCAGACAAAACGCCATAGTTTTGGTATCAAACTGCCCGACAGAATCAAAGGCAGACAGATCCAGCCGCTGCGTATCCACACCGCACCGCAGTGCTGCCATATACAGGCAGCTTTGGGTGATGAGCTGTAAAAACAGCTGCTGTTGTTCCTCCGGCTTTGCCCATTGCAAACTGCTGCCGTCTACCGACTGTGCCAGCGCTTGCAGAAACATCCCGCGGCGTTGGGCAACATAAGAGGTGGAAAGCATCAGCAAGGCGTTCTGGATACTGTCTGCCTGATTGTCGCGGATGATTTTATCCCACACGGGTTTCCAGTTTTGGTCGGTGACTGCCCACGGAAGTCCTTTGTCGGTTCTTGCCTGCGGGATCGTATCAGAAATGTCGAACAGGTACCGCAGTGCCATCATTTCTTTTTTGACATCCAGTATCGGGATGCCGTGCGCGCCGCGCTTGACCTGACGACCCGCTTCTTTGTTCCAGTATTCCATATCCGCCACGGCTGTTGCAGTGGGATTCTGGCAGTAAATCAGCAGCTGGTTGGGAAAGTTGTAGTTATAGGCGATGGCCGCTGTGTGCAAAAATGCTTTCCAGCACTCGCCATTTTTCGTAACGGCTTGCAGCTGCTGCTTGGCAAGCGCACGAATGTCTTGAAATTTAGCCATGGCACATCTCCTTATCGTTCGCCCCTCTCAACGCTGCGTTTCTTGGCTTGTTCCAGCCCCGGCAGCAGGTCATCCGCCTGTTTATAGCCAATCGGCTCCACATAATAGGCGTGTGCCTCACCGCCCTCATGCATCACAATAATATCACTGACCGACAAAGAGCGCATCTTTCTTCCGTTGGGGCGGTTTTCCTGATTGTGCAGGCAGTAAAGGCTGTCCAGCGTCTGCCAGCATTCCATCTGCCCGCGATACACCAGCTTATAGGATGCGGCATTTATATGGTCTTTGGTGTAGTCATACCGTAAAAACGCAATCTCCCGGTTGTTAGTCTGGTAGATCTCATACGGCAGCAGCTCATGCTTTTCACTTCGCAGCCCCCACGGAAAAATGGTGCCCTTTTCAAAAGTAAGGGGCTGGCTCAGATTCTCCGGAAACACAACCGGAATGATGGGTTCGCCGCAATGCAACGAAGCATAAATTCTGGTTTTGAATTCCTCTGCATCGACATACGGAATGCGCTCCCGAACACATCCGCCACTGTCAAGATATTCGATATAGCCGATGACATTATCGTGTTTGCTCATCTCGGTGATTCTCCTTTTTCCTTTTGCGGGGCAGGCCGTTTTCATCGTACATATTCGGGTTTGCAGCGGGGATATGCCAGCCAAACAACGAACCTGCTTCCATCGCGGCAATCTGCGCCTTGTCGGCACCATGGTATTGATTCAATTCTGCAATGCGTTTGTCTATCTCTTCCTTGCTGCCGGTAAGGCTTTTCAGCGGAATATATCCGGGTACACCGTATTTGATGGCAATGGGCTCGCCGGTGCTGCGCAGGCGCGTATTGCAAAACTCCGGCATATTCTTTGCTTTGCGCTGTACCTCCATCAGAGCCGCTTTGCGATAGGCATACAGGTAAAAATTGTACTCGCCGCGCATAGGATTGCACCGCAGGTAAAATAATCGGCGCTGCGTTTCGATGCACAGCGCAAGCTGGACACAATCGCTCAAGGGGATTCTGGCTTCCTGCCATCGCGCGATATGTTTAGCCATGGTGGCACGGTCTTTCAGCAAACCATTTTCGCGCAGCGCCGACACCACATGATCAAGCTCCGTGCAGAAAACCTTGTGCGCCTCCTCCGCCATGATTTTTCCGGTGTGCGGGGTCCAGCTTGTAAAAAAGCCCTCGCCATCCGTACCAAAATCCCCGCGCAGGTGTCCAATACAGGCGTTTTCCTGTGCCTCGTCTGAGGTGCTGTAACAGTAGATCTGTTCCTCAGCCGGGGCAGCGCCGATATGCATTACGGTGCCTTTATAATTCATATCCATTATCGACTCAACCTTTCCCAAAAAGAGATTTTGCTTCCAAAGCGCTCGTCCTGCGGGCGAATCTTCGCCGCCGGAAAATCGCCGGACCGCATATCTTCCACCTGCGGCAGAAACAGCAGGCGACTGTATCGGTCTGCCTGTTCCTTGGATAAACCCACGATCTTATCTCCGTTCAGTCCGCAGATCAAAAACCGCCCTCTGATGGTCAGCCCGTCATCGTTGATTTGCCTGTTGTATTTCAGTCGGCTTTGCTCACAGCTGCATATCAGCCCGATTTTTTGGGTTCCAAACGGTTTCAGAATCTGGTGATCTCCCTCAATGACCTGCGCTATGGCTTCTGCCGAACTGGCAAAGCCCGCCTGATAGGGGCAGTAACCGGGTTCCACAACTAAAACTCTCGTCATAGGAACACCTCATCGGCTGTCATGCGGGTGGCTTCGGTAGTAGTTTTCCAACAGCTTTACAATGAGATTCTGCATTTGGTCGCTGGTAAAACCTTTGGGGAAATAGCGCTCGACCTTGGAAACGGCAATCGTGAGCTGCGGCTCGCGCGGCTTTACGCTGGGTGAACGGGCAGACATGATTCCGTGGATTTTGTCTTTTGTCAGGACGCTCTCCTTGCTGGCGGCTTTGAGCTTTTGCGCCTGTGACAAAGACGGCGTGCAGCCTTCTTCTTCCATGTAAGAGAGAAATTCTTCCTGCTCCTCCGGTGTCAGGTAGCTCAACTCCACCGCAGGGGTGGTCTTGAGCCTGCCGTCATCCACAAGCTGCATCAGGTCAGGGGTCAGTTTGTTCAGACGGATAAAACGCTGGACTTGCTTTATGCTTGTGCCTGCATCATCAGCAACTTGTTCAACTGAGACACCATGATTTAACTTCTGGCCAAGTTGGCCAGAAGTTAAGTCGCTTCGTTGTCCCTGCCTCTTAATAGCGTTCAACTTCATTTCATATGCCTTTGCCTTTTCACTTGGCAGAATATGCTCGCGCTGGCAGTTGGAATCCACCATCAAAATAATGGCAGTGTCATCGTCCATATCCCGCACAATGCAGGGCATGGTGTCCACTCCGGCGCGCCGGCTGGCGTGGCAGCGGCGGTGCCCGGCTACAATTTCATAACCGCCGTCCCGGCGCGGGCGAACGATGGCGGGGGTCATTACGCCATATTCCTTGACGCTGTCCACCATCTTGTCCATTTCTTCATCATCGCGCACCTGAAACGGATGCCCCTCAAAGGGGTGCAGCTCGGACAGCGGCAGGATCTGGATTTTCTCTAACTTGGCGTCCTGTCGTTCCTGCTCGCTGGAAAAGAGATTATCGAGTGAGGGGAGTATGATGTTGCTGCCGTACTCTCTCATTGTCCACGACCTCCTTTGCCAAGGTTTTATAGGCGATGCTTGCAGGACCGCTGGCATCGTAGCTCAGTACGCTGTGGGCGCTGGAGGCGCTCTCCGCAGTGCGTGTGCTCACAGGAATCTCCGTGCGATAAATTTTCAGCGCGTGTCCGTAGGAACTCCGCAAAGCGGCACAGACATCTTTGCTCAGGTTGGTGCGCCGATCCACCATGGTCAGAACAATGCCGTCAATTTCAAGCTCCGGCTTGATGCGCCGCGTGATCTGATTGATGGATTTGAACAACGACACCACGCCTTTCAAGGCAAAATGCTGTGCCTGAACGGGAATCAGCACCCGGTCTGCAGCCACAAGCGAAGCCACCGTAAGGATGCCCAGCGATGGCATACAGTCGATCAGACAGTAATCGTATTTGTCCTTGAACGGTTCCAACGCCTGCGTCAGAATGCGCTCATGCGCCATTACATTGACCACCCGAACTTCCATATCCGAGAGCCCTATGTCCGAGGGGATAAAATCTACCTGTTCTTCATGGTGCATCACCACTTCCGGTGCCGGTTCATCTGAAATGACGGATTCCATCAGGTCGCTGAGCGTTGCGCTGTTGGCAGCACCAGTGTAGCCAAGGTAACTGCTCAAGTCGCCCTGAGGGTCGGCATCCACCAACAGCACCTTGTAGCCCATAGCGGCCAGCGAGGTGCCAAGGTTCACGGCGGTGGTCGTTTTGCCCACGCCGCCTTTTTGATTTGCAACGGCTATTGTTTTCATCTGTTTCTCCTTTATCGGTCCATCGTAATCAATCTGCGAACAAAAACAAGATACTCGTTGTAATCTTTGCCTGATGCCGGAGGCATATCCCGCACGGTATAGCCGCGTTCTGTGAGATTTTTCACGATTGTTTTTGCAAACGCTTTGCCGGGGGCATCGCTGTCAAAGCAGAGGACTACAGTTTTGATACCTGGGTGGTGTTCCAGAAAATAGTTAATGGGCTGGTGGTTTAGCCCGCCCAAAGCCAGATAGTGAACATCCCGCCACGGCATATCGTGCTTATACTGCCGCAAAGTTGCGCCGGACATGGCATCAATCGGAGCCTCGTAGATTTCTACAATCTCGCAGTCCGGGTTTTCAGCAGGAATCAGAAAGCCAAATTTCTTCTGGCTGCCGGAAACATCAAAGCGAACTTGTCCCTGACAACTGCGCTGAAATGCTGAACGGGCAATGCCTGCTTCATCCTTGCCCACAAATACGCAGTTTCGATACGGGCCGCGTGTGGTCTGGTACAGAATTTTGCTGTTCACACAAAAGCGCAGAACCTTGGGGCTGATGCCACGGTGCATCAGGTACGCGGCAACGGCCTCGCAGTTTTTGTCCGCTTTGGGCAATTCAAACCCACGCGATTCCTGTTGCTTTGCGGGCGTAGTCATTTTAGCCATCTGAGAAGGAACAGGGACAGGATTCAGTTCATTCAAAAAGCGGACTGCACTGACAAAATCCACGCGCTCCACATTTGTCATGTAATCCAGCGCGCTTCTGCCGCCAATGTTCTGGGAAAACCAATGAAACAGGTCTTTGCTCGGCGTAATCACAAGGCTGCTGTGTGTTTTCGTGCAATACTCATCGTCTGTTTTTCGCACAAGCTCACCGGGGTGGCAGGTGGCCAGATACTGCATGATCGTAACGCTGCGGGCTGCTTCAATGTTTTTCTGATATTTACCCATAGGGCTACCTCCAAGTCTGTAAATAAAAAAGCACCTTGCCCGGTACAGGTAAGGTGCTAAAGGATACAAATATTCTCTCTTTTCAGCCAGCTATTACTCGCTTCAGCTGGCTGAGAGGGGGTTGTTAGGGGGAGAGACGATGGTCAATACTTTTTCAAAATAAAAGAGTACACTTTCCCCTTGGTGTATTTTATATTTGGCGGAAAAACTTGCACAATTGGCAGTTTGGCAATCCAACAATAATGGGGTTACACAAAACATTTGATGGTTAGATAATGTCCACTATTGTCCGTTGGAGGGTGCTTTTTACTCTTTTATTCTTATTGCCGCACACACGATTCTGCCACATTTTGAGGTGTGTCCACTCGCACATTTGGACTTTATGTCAAGTATGTCTGCCAAATTCTTTCTCACTGCAAAGTTAGAAACTTCGATTTTTGCTTGAACGTCCGCTATTTTTGCTGTGCAATTTGAGAAAGAAAAGGGCTTGAAAAAGTCAAAGCGACTTTTGCGTGCTTTTCGCGGGTATCGACTCAAAATCCGTTGGTGGTGACACCGTATGGGTTCGACCCCCATCACCGGCATTCCTTATACCTAAGCCTTTTAATGGCTTAGGTATTTTTTTTTGTGGCAGACAAAGCAGATTTATTTTCCGACACGCTGAGTTCCTATGCTGACGATGCTGTGCCTTTTTCGCGTAAAAGTCAATACGCCAAACAGTTTTACAGAGCCCCCTCCGGAACAAATTTGTGATGCAGGAACGGGACGTTTGTTGACGGTTTCTCGCAAATGTGCTATCATTATAATGGATTAGAATGACATTAAACGGAAGTACGGCAAATTGTCAGGGGCTTACATGGAAAGAAACAATCGCAAGCGCGGGTTCACATTGGTCGAGCTTATTGTTGTGCTGGTAATTCTGGCGGTTTTAGCAGCTCTGCTTGTACCATCGCTTACCGGATATATAGACAAAGCAAAAAAGAAAGCTGTGATAACGGAGGCAAGAGATGTGTGGACAGCGTCGCAGGCTGCCTTGTCGGAGTGCTATGCCCTGTACCCGGAGAGTTTTACTGCCAACTCTGCAAACAATAAAAGCAACTGCAGGTTTTCTGTCTGCATAAACAATAAATGGGTAAACAATGTAGGCAAAATTTCTAACGCCGCGCTGGATGCATTGCAAAAGAACCCAAAGGATACGGTGGAAGCGGGGACGGCAAGCCGCAGAGTTTCCGCCATGGTGTTGGCGTATTTGGACAGTGCAAACAAAAACAATCCACGTTATACATTTTACGATGGCAAGGTAATCACCAACGGTACAAAGCCAAGTACGTATTTTGATAAAAATAAAAAACCAAAGTCCACGGACAGAATCATACAGCTTTTTCATACGGTTGATGGCAAAGTCATTGCGTTGAATTTTGGAAAAGATGGCTATATGGTAACAATCGTCCCCGGACAGGAAATTCTCTGTGAGTATGATGGGAAATGTCTGAATTTCAAAGGATGATCCGGCGCCTAGTAGCTCGCGGGGGACCCCTTTTGCTACAAAAATCGTCAAATTCGCGCAAAATAAAAAACAATCTCCGCGTAATTATAGACAAAACGACCAAACGATGCTACAATATTCCTATTCCGGGACGAAACGGCCCCGTCAAGAAGGAGCATTGCCGTGAAGCTGAACAACCGTCGCACGATTCTCGTGGGCCTGGCGTTTTTGTCGATCTGTACGTTCTGGCAGATGTACGACAGCGTGATGACCCTGATCCTGACCGACACCTTTAAACTGAACGAGACCCTCGCCGGGGCTATTATGGCGGCAGATAACGTACTGGCGCTGTTTTTGCTGCCGTTCTTTGGCGCACTGTCCGATAAGACCAGCACCCGCATCGGGCGGCGGATGCCGTTCATTGTGGGCGGCACTGCCTTGGCGGCCATTTTGATGAACCTGATCCCGCTGCTGGATGATCGCTATGCGGCAAACCCCGGCACCGGCACGCTGGTGCTGTTCATTATAGTGCTGGGGCTGCTGCTGGTTTCCATGGGCACCTATCGCTCGCCCGCGGTGGCGCTGATGCCTGACGTGACCCCTAAGCCGCTGCGCAGCCGTGCAAATGCCATCATCAACCTGATGGGGGCCGTGGGCGGCATTTTGTATCTGGGGCTGGCGGCGCTGATGTATCCGGTGTCCAAAACCAAGGGGGTCGGGCATGTCAGCTACCGCCCGCTGTTCTTCATCGTCTCGATGATCATGGTCGCGGCGGTGGCAATTTTGTACCTGACCATCCGGGAGCCGAAGCTCGGGGAGGAAAACCGGAAGCTCGAGGCCGCCCACCCCGAGTGGAACCTGGCCACCGACGACGGCGCCGGCCATGAGGTCCTGCCTGCGCCGGTCAAGCGGAGCCTTGCGTTTCTGCTGCTCTCCATTTCGCTGTGGTTCATCGGATATAACGGCGTTACGACGTGGTTTACCAAGTACGTGGAGGCCGTCATGGGCGAGGGCCTGGGCGGCGCGTCCACATGCCTGCTGGTGGCAACGGCGGGTGCCATTGTCTCGTACATTCCCATCGGTGCGCTGGCTGCAAAAATTGGCCGCAAGCGCACGATCCAGTGCGGCATTGTGCTGCTGGCGACCTGCTTCATGCTGGGCTACCTGCTGACGACGATGTACACCTCGATCCAGCCGATCATGTACGTGGTGTTTGCGCTGGTCGGCCTGGCCTGGGCGGCCATCAACGTGAACTCGCTGCCGATGGTCGTCGAGATGTGCCGCGGCAGTGACATCGGCAAGTTCACCGGCTATTACTACACCTTCTCGATGGCGGCGCAGGTCGTCACACCCATCGTGGCGGGCTCCCTGATGCGGGCCATCGACTACCGCGTGCTGTTCCCGTATGCCGCGCTGTTTGTGGCGCTGAGCTTTGTGACGATGTGCTTCGTCAAACACGGCGACGCCAGAGCCGAGGCGAAAAAGGGGCTGGCGGCCTTTGAGGACATGGACAGCTGACCCGTTGAAAAGTTGAAAAAGCGCTGCCGCACGGAAGAACTTTCCGTGCGGCAGCGCTTATTTTGTTGGTTATTTGCTTTTCGGGTGGCCGTTCTCGACCTCGCTTGTGCCCTGCTCCATCAGATAGGTAGCGGTAAGGTCGGCGATATGCAGCTTAACGGCGAGGGGATAGGTGTTGTAGGCGTCGCTGACGGCAAAGCTGCCGCCGCGCACGGCATCGTCAAAGCCGCCCATGTGCCAGCGGATGGCGATGGCCTCGGCGGTTTTCAGCCGCATGAAATGCTCAATTAAATACACGCTTTTCTCGCCGTGGCCGTAGGGCAGCTGGTCAGCCACCTGATAAAACGGGACCTTCTCCCACTGGCCGGTAACGTCGTTCTTGACGTTGCGGGTGCCGACCTTGTAAAAGTTCGCCTTGCACAGGTCGTGCAGCAGGCCGCAGATGGCGTAGCTCTCGGCGCTTTCACCCTCGGTGAAAAAATGCTGCATCATCGCATTGTAGACGTTGATGCTGTGCATGACCAGGCCGCACTCGCACGCGCCGTGGAAGCGGGTGGACGCGGGCGCAGTGAAAAAATCCGTCGTTTCCAGCCAGTTCAGCAGGCGGTCAGCGCCGGGGCGGGTGATGTTTTTGTTGTAGATCTCCACAAATTCGGCGTGATAGTCCTGCATACGAACCTCACAGCTCCATGTCGTCCAGAATGCCCTTCAGGGTCTTCAGCTCCTCCTCGGTCAGGCTGATGCCCTTGGCCATGCGGCTGCCGTCGGGGGACCAGTCGCGGATGTCGTACTTCGGCGGGTTGCCGTTCCAGCTGACCATGTTCAGCTGGCGCTCCCAGCCGCGGGCGTTGGTGGAAAGAACGGCGATGCGTTCGGTAACTTCATAGGTGAATTCTGCCATGATTACAGACTCCTTTTATCAATAATACTGGGTCAAGCAACATCATAGCCGATTCTGCCGGAAAATGCAAGAGCAAAATCAATCGATCCGCACGGCCAGCAGGGCAAAGCGGGCGTCGGTGTCGGGGCGGGTGTCGCCGCAGGTCGAGAGCGTCAGCAGCTGCGCGCCGTACTCCGGCATGACGCCGGTGTCATACAGTGCCTTTTCGATGATGGCCCTGACGCGGTGCTGCCAGTCCAGCTTGGTGTCGGCATCAAAAAAGGTGTAGTAGGGCAGCGCGTCCGCACCGAGCGCGGTATCCACCGCGGCCACGACCTGCCAGGTGCCGCCCTTGTACAGTGTGTCAAACGTGAAGGTCGGGTGGGCTTTGTAAAAATCTTCGTCCCGGTAGCGCACGAGCTGGCCGAACATCGAACCATCGTGCATATTGTGGCCATAGATCAGCCAGTTGGCCGTCGGCGCGTCGGCGCTGACCGAGCAGCGCTCATCCAGAAACAGCGTGCCGCCCACGGCGTAAAAGCGGTCAAAGCCGCGGCGCAGGTAGTATTCGTTATCGCCGGGCGTCTGCACGACGGGCAGGTCGATGTCTGTCCCGTCGATGCGCAGCCAGCCGATGAGGTCGGGGTTTTTCTCGTAGAGTGCCCGGTACCGGGGCAGAATTTCGTCTGCGGCTGCGGCAGGGACTGCTGCGGTCTCGGGCGTGGTGTGGGCGCTTGCGTCGGCGCGCTGGGTGTCGGCCAGGACGTCCCGCGTCGCGGCCAGCGGCTGCACGGTCACATGGGTGGGGGCGGGCAGGGACGTGACTGCCGGGGCGGTGGGCAC
>ERZ773237.626-NODE-626-length-37939-cov-4.412522_pt1 | contig 37939 bp, 41 predicted proteins | sample MGYA00580990_ERZ773237 | MGnify/ENA primary metagenome ERZ773237 (study PRJEB29015, sample SAMEA2737749) | human gut metagenome | biome: human gut; feature: human-associated habitat; material: faeces | place: China | collected 2012 ...
ACAATTCCATATTAGTTGAAACTATCAAATAGCACTACAAACCCAAATTTATCTTAACAAACAAAATTGAAAAAACAAAAATTATAATTATTCCACAATATAATCTCTAATTTTGGAATACATTTCTTCGCTGATAACGGCATCAATTAAAAGACCATCTGCAACATATTCTTCGCTATTAAGGATACACTTTTCACGAATTTCAGCAGAAATACCTAACTTATCAAAAGGCAAAAGTGCCTTAACTCTCTTTACTTTTACAGGTAAGTTATCTTCAATAGAGTGTAAAAGTTCATCTATCCCTTTACCTTCTTTTGCAGAAATTCTAACACCTGTTCCTATCTGTGGTACTGTAACACCACCTGAAACAAGGTCACATTTATTCAGTACAGGAATAATCGGTGTATCCTTACAACCTAAACTTTCAAGAAGTTCTCTTGTTACCTTTAGGTGCAAAGATGCTTCTTCGCTGCTAACATCGCAAACATTTAGGATAATGTCAGCCTCTGCTGCCTCTTCCAAAGTTGAACGGAATGCATCAACCAGGTGGTGAGGTAGTCTTCTCACAAGTCCTACTGTATCAATCAGCATTACTGTTACACCGTTAGGTAGCTTTAATGCTCTTGATGTTGGGTCAAGGGTTGCAAAAAGTTTGTTCTCTGCCAGTACACCTGCATCTGTCAGGTAGTTCATAAGGGTACTTTTACCGGCATTTGTATAACCAACAATCGCTACTGTAATAACATTGTCTTTTCTTCTTCTTTTTCTAAGTTGTTCTCTATGGTGTTCAACATCTTTTAGTTGTTCCTTTAGAGTTTCCATTCTTCTTCTAATATGTCTACGGTCAGTTTCAAGCTTAGTTTCACCGGGGCCTCTTGTACCGATACCACCACCAAGTCGGCTCATTGCAGTACCCATACCGGTAAGTCTAGGCATCATATACTTTAACTGTGCAAGTTCAACCTGCAATTTACCTTCTTTACTTCTTGCTCTCATTGCAAAAATATCAAGAATAAGCATTGTACGGTCAATTACTCTTACACCGGTTTCTTCTTCAATATTTCTAATTTGAGTTGGAGAAAGTTCGCTGTCAAATATAAGCAAATCAATTTCTTGACTTTCACAAAATTCACTGATTTCAAGGAGTTTACCTTTACCAACATATGTTGCAGTTTCAGGTCTGTCTAGGTTTTGCATAACAGTTGCCACTGTTTCAGCACCGGCAGTCTTTGCCAGTTCAACAAGTTCAAGCAGAGAAGTATCTGCATCATACTCACCTGTATTAACACTAATGAGAACTGCTCTTGTTACCTTTTCTTCATTACTTTTTAGTTCCATAATAACCCACCTTTCCTTAACTAATATGGTTATATAAAAAATATCTAACTTAAATTTCTTTATACACTTTAAATTATGTGTTTATTGTAGTATAATATAATTCAAATATTTTGTAAACTGCTAAATCAGTTTACGCAATTTATTAAAGAGGTCAAAGAAAATGGACAAACAATTTGATGTAGTTATAGTAGGTACAGGTGTTGCAGGACTTTACGGTGCTTTAAAGTACCCTGAAGATGTTTCTGTTCTACTACTTAGTAAAAAGGAACTTACTTTAAGCAACAGTAGTTTTGCACAGGGTGGTGTTGCGGCTGTTCTTGACAAAAACCACGACAACTATAAATTACATATAGCAGATACTTTAATCGCAGGTAAATATAAGAACAACCTTTCTGCAGTTGAAAAACTGGTAACTGAAGGTCCTGATGATGTTCTAAAGTTAAAGGAGCTTGGTGTTGACTTTGATAGAGATAAAGAAGGCAACTTACTTGCAACTTTAGAGGGTGGTCATTGTCGTAACCGTATTGTACACCATAAAGACTCAACAGGTAAGGAAATTGTAGATAAGCTACTTCTTGATGTAGAAGCTAAGAAAAATATTACAATTTGGGACAATGCACTTGTTTATTCTATTGATAAGGTTGAACATGGTTTTTACCTTGGTGTTATGAGAAATGGTGAAGAATATTCTATCGGTACATCATACTGTGTACTTGCTACCGGTGGTATCGGCAGAGTATATAAATACACAACTAACTCAGCTATTGCAACAGGTGACGGTATTACATTTGCATATATGCTAGGTGCTAACATTAAGCACCTTTCAAGAGTTCAGTTCCATCCTACTGCTTTTGACAGCAAAAGTGACAGAGAAAGATTCTTGATTTCTGAGGCTGTTCGTGGTGAAGGTGCTATCCTTCTTAACCATGATGGCAGAAGATTTATGTTTGACTATGATGAGCGTGGAGAACTTGCTCCTAGAGATGTTGTTTCTCATGCAATTATGGAAGAACAGAAGAAAACAGGCAGTAGCAATTTCTACCTAGATATTACTGCTAAAGACCCTGAATTTGTAAAAAACAGATTCCCTATGATTTATTCAAGATGTCTTGAAAAGGGTATTGATATTACAAAGGATTGGATTCCTATTTATCCTTGTCAGCACTACCTAATGGGTGGTATTAATGTTGACTTAGATGCAAGAACATCTGTTGACAGACTATATGCTTGTGGTGAATGTTCTCATACAGGTGTACATGGTGCTAACAGACTTGCAAGTAACTCTTTGCTTGAGGCACTTGTATTCTCCAGAAGAGCAGCAATTGACATTACAGACAGACTTCATAAAGGTGGCAAGAAACCTCTTGGTGAAGAACCTGATAACAAGAATATTACCGGTGAAAAGTTACCTACAGGTATTCGTACAAGAATTAGAGAGATTATGCAGGATACATACTTTGTTATTCCTAACCTTGACAATGTTGACAATGCATATGAAGAAGTAAAGGATATTCTTGATAAGTTAAATAACACAAATTACGAAATCACTCCTGATTTTGTAGAGGCAAGAAGTCTTGCAACTGTTGCAAAAATTATTCTTGAAGAAATTAAGGAAGGTATCAACCTATGATATTAAATCAATTTTATGTAGATAATCTAATCAAAACTGCCCTACTAGAGGACATCAACTATGTTGACATTACAACAGATTACCTTATTCCTGAAGATCAGGAAAATGAAGCAAAGTTCCTGGCAAAAGCTGACGGTGTACTTTGTGGTATTGAAGTTGCTTTAAGAGTATTTACTCTAATTCAACCTGATTTTCAGTATGAAGTTTTCATCCATGATGGCGAAGAAGTTAAGAAAGGCGACATTATCGCAAAAATCAAGGGCAAAACAAGAACTATCCTAAAGGGTGAAAGAACTGCTCTTAACCTACTTCAGCATATGAGTGGTATTTCTTCAATGACAAACAGAATTGTAAAAATTGTTGAAGGTACTAACGCATCTATTGCAGACACAAGAAAAACACTACCGGGTATGCGTCCATTACAGAAGTATGCAGTAACAGTTGGTGGTGGCAAGAACCACAGATTTAACCTAAGTGATGCTGCTATGCTAAAGGACAACCATGTTGATGCAGGTGGTGGCATTACTAATGCAGTAACAAAGTTACGCACAAAGCTAGGTCATATGGCAAAGGTAGAACTTGAAGTCAGAACTCTTGACGAACTGAGAGAAGCACTTTCTGTTGATGTTGATGTTATTATGCTAGACAATATGGATAATGACACAATGAGAGAAGCAGTTAAAATTGCTGACGGTAAAGCACTACTTGAGGCATCCGGTGGCATTACAGAAGAAACAATCCGTGATGTTGCAGAAACAGGTGTTGACATTATTTCAATCGGTGCTTTAACTCACTCAGTAAAAGCATTTGACATTTCACTAAAGATTATTTAATTTTTAGTTTTTGATGTTCTGATTTTTAAACTAAATATATAAGTTATGTGATTATGATAATGCAGTAAATTTATTGCTTTTTAGTATAAAAATCAAGATAAGTTATTGATGTTAATTATTGATTTCAAGATATTTTTTCATAACTAATTTCCATAGAAAAAGGTGTGTAGTTTCCTACACACCTTTTTCTTTTTTATTATCTTTTTTAAAAACTAAAACATCTTCAACTTTGCAATCTAATATTGTACATAGGTCGTTTAAAGTTACTGTACTAATAGGTTTATCATGTTTCAATCTATCAAGTAAACTTCTACTAATATTATATTGTTTTATTAGTTTGTAAGTAGAAATATTTTTTTCTTTTAGGGTTTTATATAGTGGTTCATAAGAAATTATAACAATCACCTCTATATAATTCTATTTCAATACTATTTTTGTTGACAATTGTCTATATATAGAGTATATTTATATTGTCGGTATATAGAGTATATACAAGTATTTTAAAAAATGAGGGATGAATATGACTACTGAAAAAATTAAGGAATATCTGGGTATGGTTCTGGATATGGAAATGTCTTTGTATGTTCAAGACAAAACTTTACAAAATCTTTATCGTGTATATAACAACTTAGGAAAGAAACAAATAATACCTCTTCCGGAGAAAGAAGCAAGTAAAAAAGATACCGGGGAATATATGAAAGGTGCAGGAATAATTATCGGATTTATCGTTGCCATGGTATATGGTATTTACAGAGTAGTAAATAATCATTCCTCAGGTGATTTGAGTTCTATTTTTGATATTTTCGGAATGATGATAATGATATTTATTGTTGGCATAATTAGTGGTCTTGTTGGTGCTGTAATTGTAGGACCAATTATTAAGTCAATAGCAGAAATAAATGAACAAAAAGAACTTGACAGAATATATAGTATCAAACTAAAAGAATACAATAGAAAAGTAGAAATTGATAATAAAAGAGTAAGAAGTGAAATGCCTGAAAAAAATAAAGTTTTATCTCAAATTGAAATATTAGATAAACAATATCAGGAAACTGAAAAAAACCTTATGGAATTGTATAGTTACAATATTATACATAATGATTACAAAAGAGATATTGTAGCTATCAGTTCATTCTATCAATATTTTTGTAAGGGAATAACATTAAGTTTACAATTTGACCCTAATACAGGTGATGATGGGGCTTACAAAATTTATGAAAATGAAAAGCGTTTGAATCTTATTATATCTAAAATTGATATAGCTATTCAAAAACTTAATGAAATTGCAACAACACAAACTGTTCTTTTTGATGCAATTAACAAGGCTAATCATACTATTGATAGATTGAGTAATGATATTAATAATAATCATAAACATTTATCTGCTCAAATTAATGAACAAACTGCTATTGAAGAATATCAGCACGAAAGAATATTAAAAGAACTAGAATATCACAATTTTATGGATGCTATTTATAGAAGAAAATAGTTATAAAAAAGGTGTGTAGTTGCCTACACACCTTTTTCTCATTTTTTCAATTGTTTGTAAATGTAAAGAAGTTTTATAAATTGGTACAAACAGAATTTAAAAAACTAAATTATTTCCCCTAAAATTTCGATTGCTTTTTCTAATTTTTCTTTTTGGATACCGGAATAATTGACAATCATAAAGTGGTGGCAATCCTTATTTTCTTTATGGTAATACTGACTTAAAAATCTTGCATTTATATTCTTTTCTTTTAGTTCCTTGATAAACTGTTCATCGGACTTTTCTGTATTTATTTTCACTAAAAAGTGAAAGCCTGACATATTTTCAACAATGCTGATTTTGTCCTTAATTTCACTATTCTTGAAAACATCCATAATTTCCTTTTTTCGTGATGAATACTGCTTTTTCATTCGTGAAATGTGTCGTTCAAAGTAACCGTCACTAATAAAATTAGCCAAAGTATATTGCTCAAAGCTAGGAACAGTACATGAAAGAAAATTCATTGTTTCTCTATATTTTTTCAATAAATGAAGTGGCAAAACCAAGTAACCTATTCTCATTGACGGTGCAATAGTTTTGCTAAATGTGTTTAGGTAAAGGACTCTTTCATTCTTATCGGCTGAAAACATTGTTTCAATAGGTTTGCTACCTTTAAATTCACTGTCATAATCATCTTCAATTATATAACCGTCATTTTCATCAGCCCAGTTAAGAATTTCATTTCTTCTATCTACCGGCATAACAATACCTGTTGGGTACTGATGGCTAGGGCTTATATGCACAACATTTGCATTACTTTCCTTTAACTTTTCATAGCTGATACCCTTATTATCAACATCAATATATTCTGTTGCAACCTGATTCATTTGATAAATTTGACTGATTCTATTGTAGCCGGGATTTTCCAATGCATAGGTTTTGTTACTGCCTACAAGCCTAATAATTACAGAATAAAGGTACTCAGCACCTGCACCTATAATAATCTGTTCAGGATATACTTTCATACCACTATGATGAAAAAGATACTGACAAAGTGCTTTCCTTAAAATCTCAGCACCATTATATGGTATAGGATTTAGCAATTCACTTTCGTAGTCAAGTAAAGTTTTTCTCATTAACTTACTCCATACTGAAAATGGAAAGTCGCTACTGTCTGTTGCATTACCACTAAAATCAAACCATGGTGTAAACTCCTTAAAATCAAGTTCAGACAATTGGAAATTAGTTACCTTTTGCTGAGTTTTAATAGGTACAACAAAGTAACCACTTTTAGGCTTAGTATATAAATAGCCCTCAGAAACCAAAAGCTCATAGGCACTCATTACAGTTACAACACTAACATCAAGGTGTGTTGACAGACTTCTCTTTGAGGGTAACTTTTCATTCGGTAAAAGGCTACCGGAAAGTATATCATCCTTTATACAATGATAAAGATACTGATAGGCTGGAGTTTTCTCTCTTTTTGACATATCATAAGTTAACATAGCATCACCATCTGGTACTATATTTTAGTATTATATTGGTTATTTCCATAGTACCAACCCATATTATAATATGAAATGTAACATTATTCAAGGTTTTGCGTAATGATTATAAAATGAGGATGAAAGAGGAGAAAACAATGAAAACATCTAAACAACTTTACAACATTGTTGTTGCAGCTCTTTTTGCAGCAATGATATTCGTACTAACATTTTTCGTAAAAGTACCAACAGGTATTGGTTACATTCACCTAGGTGACTTAGCAATTTATCTTGCAGCATCTATGCTACCAACACCATATGCTATTGGTGCAGCAGCTATCGGTGGTGGTCTTTCTGACTTTGTTGGTGGTTACGGTATTTATGTTCCTGTAACAATGGTAATTAAGGCTCTACTTGCTCTATGTTTCTCTTGCAAGAAAGATACAATCATCAATGTAAGAAATATGATTGCAGTACTAATTTGCTGTGGTATCACAGTTGGTGGTTACTTTGCATTTGAAATTTTCTACTACGGTGCAGGTGCTTTCGGTTCATTACTTCCTAACCTACTTCAGGCTGCAGGTAGTGGTGTGCTATATATTATTATCGGTTACGCTTTTGACAAGGCAAGAATTAAGAATAAGCTAATGGCTTACAACAGATAATTTCTAAAATAATTATGAAACAGAAGAGAATTCTTTGTATTAACGACATATCATCAATGGGTAAATGCTCACTTACAATAGCATTGCCTATCATATCATCACTTGGAATTGAGGCAGTAGTTTTACCTACTGCCCTTCTGTCTGCTCATACGGTTTTTAAGGGTTACACCTTTAAGGATACTACTGAGGAGATGAGAAACACCCTAAACCACTTTGACAGTTTAGGAGAAAAGTTCGATTGTATATACACCGGTTACTTAGGCAGTAAAGACCAGGTTAAGATAGTTCTTGACTTTATAAAAGGTCACAAAGAAAGCCTTATTATCACTGACCCTGTAATGGGTGACAACGGTAGGCTATACAGTGGTTTTGAAAAGGACTATCCGGAATATATGCTTGAACTTTGCAATGTTTCAGATATAGTTATTCCTAACTTAACAGAGGCTTGTCTGCTGACAAACACACCATTTGTAGAAAGCCCAACAGAAAGCCACCTTGAAAGGATTGCAGATACACTTACCAACTACAGTAAGAATGTAATTATCACAGGTGTTAAGGAAGAAAATTCTGTTGCAGTTTACTCTAAGAAAGGTGACAGTAATTTACAGAAAACTGCTAAAAGTAAGCTGATTGATAGGCAATTTCATGGTACAGGCGATGTATTTGCAAGTACAATTTCAGGTTTCTTGACAATGGGTAAAGATTTTGAAGAAAGCATTGTTCTTGCAACTAAGTTTACAGAAATGTGTATTAATCACACAGCTAACGATAAAGACTCTCAGTGGTATGGTCTGAGATTTGAAGAATGTCTTCATTATTTGTATGAAATGAAATAATTTTAGAACCAAGCATTTATTTGCTTGGTTCTTTTTTATACCTTAGTAATACAGTATTTTTCTTGTATATTCCCTTTTCTTATGATATAATAGAATGAAAACTTTTTGTTACAAAGAGGCTATTATGAAAGACAAACAAAGAATAGTAATCAAGGTAGGTACATCTACCTTAACATATGAAAACGGCAAAGCTAATTTACGAAAAGTAGAGAAACTTTGCAAAGTAATTTCTGACCTGGAAAATCAAGGTCACGAAATGGTATTGGTTTCTTCCGGTGCTTTAGGTGTTGGTATGGGTAAACTTGGAATTACTACTCGACCAACAGAAACAAACAAGAAACAAGCAATTGCTGCTGTAGGTCAATGTGAACTTATGTTTATGTATGACAAATTCTTCGATGAATACAACAATGTTGTTTCTCAAATTCTACTTACAAAATATGTAGTAGAAACTCCCCACAAGGAAGAAACTGTTAGAAATACTTTTATGTCACTGATTGATATGGGTATTATCCCTATTGTTAACGAAAATGACTCAGTAGCTACTGACGAACTTGAAGGTAACAAGATTGGTGATAACGACCAACTTTCTGCTATTGTTGCAAAGATTATTAATGCCGATAAGTTAATTATTCTTACTGATATTGATGGTCTGTATGACAAAAATCCTGCCACAAACAGTGATGCAAAGAAAATCAATACAGTTGAACTTATTACTGATGAAATCAAAGCAATGGCCGGTGGTAGGGGTAGCAGCCGTGGTACAGGTGGTATGGCTACAAAAATTCTTGCTGCTGAAATTGCAACAGAAGTTGGTATTGATGTACAGATTATATCCGGTGAAAACCCTGAAACTATTTATGATGTTTTTGAGGGTAAACCTGTAGGTACTATTTTTATGGGAAAGGAAAAAGACAATGACTGTAATTGAACAAATGGGTGCTAAAGCAAAGGAAGCTGCAAGAGTACTTTCTGTTGCAGGTAGCAAAAAAGATTTAGCACTAAATTCTATTGCTGATGCACTAATCGAACATAAAGATGAAATCATTAAGGCTAATAATATTGACATTGAGTATGGCAAAGAAATCGGTCTTACTCCATCATTGATTGACAGACTTACACTTGGTGAGGACAGAATCAAAGGTATGGCTGATGGTGTCAGAAAGGTATCTTCCCTACCTGACCCTATCGGTAATGTAATCAGTGGTAACACTTTACCTAACGGCTTAACTGTTACAAGAGTAAAAGTACCTTTAGGTGTTATAGGTATTATCTTTGAGGCAAGACCAAATGTTACTGCCGATGCAGCATCACTATGCTTAAAAGCCGGTAATGCAGTTATTCTTCGTGGTGGTAAAGAGGCTATTAACTCCAACAAAGCTATTGCAAAGATTATGCGTGATGCAGTCGAAAAGGTAGGACTACCTAAAGACAGTATTCAGCTAATTGAAGATACAACAAGACAGTCATCAACTGAACTTATGCAGTTAAGTGACTACCTAGATGTGCTAATTCCTCGTGGTGGTGCAGGACTTATTAAGGCAGTTGTAGAAAACAGTAAAGTACCTGTTATTGAAACAGGTGTTGGTAACTGTCATGTTTATGTTGACAAATATGCAGATATTGATATGGCAAGTGAAATTATTTTCAATGCAAAAACAAGCAGACCATCTGTTTGCAATGCTATTGAAACCATATTAGTTCACAAAGATATTGCAAAAGATGCTCTGCCAAAAATTAAAGAAAAGTTAGACACAAAGAATGTTCAAATCAGAGGTTGCAAAACTACTAAAGAAATTCTTGGTGATGACATTGTTGATGCAGAAGAAAGCGACTATTACACAGAATTTCTTGACTATATTCTTGCTTGTAAAGTTGTTGACTCTATTGATGAGGGTATTGCACACATTGCAAAGTACTCCAGTGGTCACTCAGAATGTATTATCACTAACGATTATGCAAGAGCAAATAAGTTTAAAAAAGAAGTTGATGCAGCAGCAGTTTATGTAAATGCATCAACTAGATTTACTGATGGTGGAGAATTTGGTCTTGGTGCTGAAATCGGTATTTCAACTCAGAAACTTCACGCAAGAGGACCTATGGGCATTAACGAATTAACCTCATCAAAGTTTATTGTTGAGGGCAATGGTCAAATCAGAGTTTAAATCAAAAGATAGATTAAAGCCATTATCAGCATAGGGTCGCAGTTATCATCATAGAGAAAGAATATCATAAGAATTATTATGGTAGCTTCCTTATCCTTTAACAAAGTATCAAGAATATCACCTTGCTTTTCTTTAGGTTTATTTTGACTTTGTTTAGGTATATTAACCTTCTTATCCTTAGGTTTTTCACTACTTTTATTTTCATTAGTAGTTGTTTCCTTGGGCTTAGGTTTTGAACCTTCTTTATGTACATTTCTGTCTGAGTAGAAAGCACCTCGCATTTTTTCTGCTCTGCGAAGTGCTTCCCTTTCCATTTCATCCACGATACTACTCCTAAAACAAACCTAGATTTTTTATGTTAGGCAACAATTTCATAATCACCATCATTTTGCGAATTTTCTGCAATTTCTCTCTCCTTTCTTCTGAAAGAAAAGGAATCATTGCATCAAACAGTCTGGTGGTGTCATCTTCCTTGTTAATGGAAGAGAAAATTGGTGCTAACTTTCCAATAATACTTGGGTCAATCCCACCGAAATCACCTAAAGGACCAAGAGAATTATTATTCTGACTTTTGTTAGGACTATTCATAGGTAATACATTTTGGTTATTTGTATTACTGCTATTACTGTCTTCATCAGTATTCAGTCCCATCATTTTCCCTAAGTTTTGGATTTCCTTTAGTTTTTCAGGATCTGACATAATCTCGTTGATTTTAGAAGTTAAGTCGTCCATTATCCCATCAACTTTTTAATAATAGCCTGAGCTTGTGGAGAATTTAAGATTTTCTCACTTTGCTCCTTGTTATCAAGTATTTTTTGAATACGCTTTGCTTGGTGGCTATTCATTTTGTTTAAGATATTATTTAAGTTACCTTTCTCAATGTTCTCTTTGAGGACTTCCGGTGGGGTATCCAGCCTTTGGCTAAGTCCGTTTAATAAATTATTAATTTCACTATTATTTAACATAGTATATTTCCTTTCTCTGTGCTATTAATATATTATGCAGAGTTTGGATTTTTATGAAGGAGTAATTATGAAAATTCTTGTTTTCTCAGATACACACGGTGATGTTACAAAAATGGAAAGAGCAATTCGCTCACATTCTGATGCAGAAGTTATTATCCATTGTGGTGACGGTGAAATGGATGTAGAATATACAAAAAGAAACTTTCCTGACAGAGCTTTTCTAAATGTTAAGGGTAATTGTGACTGGGGCAGCAGCCTTGACCCTACACTTGAAATCACACTTGAAGGCAAGAAAATTTTTGTAACTCACGGTCATCTTTACAATGCAAAGATGGGTTTGCAAAATCTAATTTATGCCGGTAAAGAAAAGAATGCCGATATTGTACTTTATGGTCACACACACATTTCTATGAATGAATATATTGACGGTATGTATGTTATGAATCCCGGTTCTTGTCATGGTTATGGTGCTACATACGGCATTATTGATATTAGCGACAAGGGTATTTTAACTAACATTGCCTCAGCAAAATAAGGATGTGAAGTTTTGAACTTTTCTGAATTTAACGAAACAATTAAATCTCAACTAAATAATCTAACTTCACACAACAGACTGCCTCATGCAATTATTATTACCGGTGGTAACGAAGAATTAAGGAATAGTGTAGCTGATTATCTATGTGTTTATGCAGTATGCAGTGAAGAAAATAAACCTTGCTACAACTGTAAAAATTGCAAGAAAGCTATGTCCCACATTCACCCTGATATTTCATATGTACAAGGCAGTACAAAATCAAAGAATTTAATTTATAATAAAGAAGTTATGGAAGAAGTTATCGGTGACACTATAATTATTCCTAACGAATCAGATACTAAGGTTTATGTGTTTAAAGATGTTGATGAAAAGTTACCTGTAATTTCACAAAACGCTTTTCTGAAAACTCTTGAAGAACCACCACAAAATATACTTTTTGTGATGACTTGTAAAGATGCAAGTGTTCTTCTGGAAACTATCCTATCAAGAAGTACAGTAATCAATATTCAAAAGGAAGATGAATTTTCTACCGAAGGTGTTTCTATTGCAGAAGAAATTGCACTTGCACTACTTGATATAAACGAATACAAACTTTTAAGTGCAACTTATAAAGTAAACAACAAGGATAGTTTTAATCAGACTATACCTTACCTTAAACTACTGATTAGAGATACACTTTCCCTTACAGTAGGCAGTGACAAACTAAGCAACAGTTCTGTCCCTGAAAAATTAACCAGAAAATTAACAAGAGAAAAGTCCCTTTCTCTTTTAAATACAATTGAAAAAGCACAAAGAATGATGAAAAGTAATGTTAACCAAAACTTACTATCCACATGGTTGTGCTCAGAATTTAGGAGGATAACATGGCAACAGTAATAGGTGTTAGATTTAAAGAAGTAGGTAAAATCTACTACTTTGACCCTACTGATATAGATTTTAAGCAAAATGACAAAGTAATTGTAGAAACTTCTCGTGGTGTAGAATGTGGTACAGTTGCTTTAGCCAATAAAGAAGTGGAAGAGGACAAGATTGTTCATCCACTAAAAAAGGTTTTGCGTCAGGCAACAAAGAAAGACCTTGAACATCTTGCAGAAAACAAGAAAAGAGAAGTGGATGCACTAAAGATTTGTGAAGAAAAAATCAAGGCAAATAACCTTGATATGAAACTTGTTGATGTTGAATATACATTTGACAATAGCAAGATTTTATTTTACTTTACTGCTGACGGCAGAGTTGACTTCCGTCAATTGGTTAAAGACCTTGCCAATGTATTTAGAACAAGAATTGAACTAAGACAAATCGGTGTTAGAGATGAAGCCAAAATGCTAGGTGGCTTAGGTGTATGTGGCAGACCTTGTTGTTGCAACAGTTTCCTAGGTGAATTTCAGCCCGTATCTATCAAAATGGCTAAAGAACAAGGACTTTCACTTTCTCCTGTAAAGATTAGCGGTACTTGTGGCAGACTAATGTGTTGTCTAAAATACGAACAAGAGGCATATACTGACCTTATCAAGAAAACTCCAAAGGTTGGTGCATATGTTAAGACACCTGAAGGCAAAGGTACTGTTGTTGATACTGCTTTGCTTACCGGTACAATTAAGGTTAAACTTGATTCAACTCCAAGTGAAGCAGCACCTCATGTTTATAACATTAAGGAAATTCGTCCACTAGGCAAGAACTTCCCTACTGAAAATATTGAGGAAGAACCACTACTTGAAGAAGAACTGACTGATGACTTAGCAAAGTTAGAAGAAGAGGAAATTGTAACAGAAACTACTCAAGCACCTCAAAGACCTAACATGGATGAACGCAAGAGAAACCCTAACCATAAGTATCAAAACAGAAAGAATAACGGTGGTCACAACCAAAACCACAACCAAGGCAAAAGGCCTTATCGTAAGCCACAACAAAGAAAGCCAAGACCAAATAACAGAAACAAAAACTTTAATAAAGAAGGAAATAAAAACACTTAATAATTGGAAAAAGTAGATTTTACACAAAATTTCATTGATTTTTTCCTTTTATCGTGTTACAATAGGATAAATTAATAAGGAGGTGTTCTGAATGGCATATGCTATTTCTGATGAATGTATCAGCTGTGGTGCTTGTGCAGATGGTTGTCCTGTAGGTGCAATCTCTGAAGGTGATGGCAAGTACGAAATCAACGCTGACGAATGTATCAGCTGCGGTGCTTGTGCAGACACATGCCCTGTAGGTGCTCCTGCAGAAGCATAATTTAAGAGAGCGAAGTTAGTTAAACAGCAAGGTTTTTTGCCTTGCTGTTTTTCTTATATTGTAGTATAATTTTCTAGGAAACACTAATTTTAGGGGGACTGTATGCTAAATCCAAATGAACATTTTGAGCCACTTGGCAATAACATTAAAATTATTGTAAGCGACATTCATCATTTTTCTACCGACACTATAATACTTAACTACTTTTGTAATGCTAAGAAAAATGACAAAGTAATTGAACTTGGCACAGGTTGTGGTACAATCCCCTTACTTATGAAGAAAGACAATAAGGCAAAAGAAATTATTGCAGTAGATATTCAGGAAGATGCTTGTTCACTGCTTGAAAGGAGTATTAAGCATAATAAACTGGAAAATGTTACTGTAATCAACTCTGACCTTAAAGACCTAAAAGGCAAAGTACCTTTCGGTTACTTTGACCTTGTGGTATGTAATCCACCATATAAAGAAAACGGCACAGGACTGCACAACCCACATTCAGGGAAAAAAACTGCCAGACATGAAGTAGAATGTTCCTTGGAAGATATTGTAAAGGTCAGTTCTTCCCTACTTAACTTTGGAGGTAGGTTTTGTCTTTGTCAACGACCTGAAAGGCTAACTGATATTCTTGTACTAATGAGGCAATACAAAATTGAACCTAAAAGGCTAAGACTTGTACAACACAGGCTAAACAAACCACCTAAGTTGGTATTAGTAGAAGGCAGAAAAGGTGGCAAAAGAGGCTTTATGACTACAGAAAAAACCTTGATGATAGAAAATAGCCAAGGAGAATATTCGGAAGAAATGCTAAAGGTTTACGGAAATTATAAGGAGCAATTATGAGTGTATTATATGTAGTAGGTACTCCAATAGGTAACCTAAATGACTTTTCCCCACGAGCAATAGAAACACTTGAAAAAGTTGATTTTATTGCTGCTGAGGACACAAGAGTAACACTAAAGCTACTAAACCATTTTGGTATAAAGAAAGAAATGGTTAGCTACTTTGAACATAACAAACTTCAAAGAGGTGAAATAATCACAAATAGAATTCTTAATGGTGAAACTTGTGCTATTGTTACAGATGCAGGTATGCCTTGTGTCAGTGACCCGGGAGAACTTCTCATTATGCAATGTGAAGAAAAAGGAATTAAGACTATTGTTATTCCCGGACCAACTGCCTTTGCCTCGGCATTGGCTATTTCAGGACTCCCAACAGGCAGATTTACATTTGAGGGTTTTTTAAGTGTAAATAAGAAAAGCCGTAAGGAACACCTAGAGAGTCTAATAAATGAAGAAAGAACAATGCTTTTCTATGAAGCACCCCACAAACTTTCCAACACACTAAAGGACTTTGCAAATTACTTTCCAAACAGAAAGCTATCCATTGTTAGAGAAATAACCAAAATTCACGAGGAGGTTATTCGCACAACAACAGACAAGGCCTATGAAGATTATGGAGAAACAGGACTAAAGGGAGAGATAGTCCTTGTACTTGGTGGCAAACCACATAAGGAAGAAGAAGAAACATACACCCTTAGTGATGCAGTAGAAATGGCTAAAAAGCTAATCGAAAATGGAGAAAAAGCTACTACTGCCAGTAAAGAAATTGCATCACTAACCGGATTTAAGAAGAATGAGATTTATAAGGAATTACTATGACATATACTGAAGCATTAGAAAAAATACATGGTCTTTTACATTTTGGTTCAAGACCGGGACTAGACAGAATTTTAAAGTTACTTGACCTTATTGGCAACCCTCAGGACAAATGCAAATTTGTTCATGTAGCCGGTACTAACGGCAAAGGTTCTGTTTGCCAAATGATTAGTTCTGTACTTACTGAAGCTAAGTACAAAACAGGACTTTTCATCTCACCTTTCATCACTGATTTTAGAGAAAGAATACAGATTAACGGTGAAATGATACCAAAGCAGAAGTTAGCCGATATTGTAGAATACATTTATCCATTTGTAGAGCAGATGGCTGAGAATGATGAAATCATTACAGAATTTGAATTTGTAAATGCTATTGCATTTTACTATTATTACATTGAAAAGTGTGACATTGTTGTACTTGAAACAGGTATGGGAGGATTGCTTGATTGTACAAACACTATCCCTGCACCACTATGTTCAGTTATCACACCAATTGACCTTGACCATACTGCTGTACTTGGTGATACAATTGAGAAAATCACTTACCAAAAATGTGGTATTATCAAGAAAGACTCCAACACAGTTATCGGTGAACAAACTCACAAGGAAATTGAAAAGCAAATTGTAAGGGATTGTGTAGAAAAGCACAATATGTATCACTTTGCTGAGGACTGTAAGGTAAAAGTAAAACTTTCCACATTAGATGGAACAATTGTTAAATATAAAGGAAAAGAGTTTACCCTACACCTTGTAGGACTACACCAAATCAGCAACCTAAAAACTGCTTTAACTGCTATTGAAGTACTAAATGATGAACATTACTTTGGCATTACCCCTACCGATATTGAATATGGTATTGCAAAGGCCAATAATCCGGCAAGGTTTGAAGTTCTGTCAAAAGAACCTACAGTTATTCTTGATGGTGCTCACAATCCTAACGGTATGGAAGCTTTTGCAAAAAGTGTTGATGAATACACAACTGCACCTAGAGTATTAATTATGGGTATGCTAAAGGATAAAGACATTACCCATTCACTTAATTTTATTGACGGTAAATTTGACACAGTATTCACACTGACTGTTGACAATCCAAGAACAATCAGTAATGTTGAATTAGCAGAAATGTGTGAAGGAAAATTCAACAATGCTATTCCTTGTGACACACCGGAAGAAGCTATTGACAAAGCCCTTGCAATGGCTGATGAAATTAATGGTACAGTAATGATTTGTGGTTCACTTTACCTAGCCGGTGAAATCAGACCTATTTTAATGAATAAATTTAAAAAATAATTTCTATACAACAGAATAATACAAATTTTTCAGTTCATACTATTTATTATAATAGTATGAACTTTTTTATGCTCAAATTTCAGAAAAGGAAGTTGAAAATGATTAACTCAACATATGAAAACAAATCTCTCACAGTATTTTTAAACGGTGAGATTGACCAACACACAAGTACATCGCTAAGGCAAGAGATTGACTCCCAAACAGAGGCACTACGACCACAAAAGCTATCATTAGATTTTTCTAATGTAAAGTTTATGGACAGTAGTGGTATAGGCTTAATAATGGGAAGATTTCGTCAAATGTCATTAATCGGTGGCAAGCTAGAAGTTGTTAACCTACCACTTAATCTAAAAAGAATGGTAAACCTTGCCGGTATTCAAACATTGGGGGTAGTAAAATGAATATTGTAAATTCTATGGAACTGAAAATTCCCTCAAAAAGTATAAACGAAAGTTTTGCAAGAAGTGTTGTGTCTGCATTTGTACTGCAACTTGACCCTACAATAAATGAACTTTCCGATATAAAAACTGCTGTATCTGAAGCTGTTACAAACAGTATTGTACATGGCTACAGCGACAGCAGTGGAATAATTTACATAAAAGGTGAAATCTCAGAGGACAACCTAATCACCATCAAAATTCGTGACAAAGGCAAGGGAATTCCTGACATTAAGAAAGCTATGGAACCACTTTTTACAACAGGTGGTGAAGAAAGAGCCGGTCTTGGCTTTGCAGTGATGGAAAGTTTTATGGACAAAGTAAAGGTAAAGTCAAAGGAAAATCAAGGCACAACAGTAACCCTATACAAGAAGATTATTAGGACAAAATATGAAAAGTCGTAATAAAATTGTAGAAGAAAATTTAGGACTTGTACATTCTTGTTGCAAAAGATTCAAGGGCAAAGGCATCGAATATGAGGACCTGTATATGGCAGGTTGTGTTGGACTTATAAAGGCAGTTGATAAGTTTGATGACACATTAGGCTATAAATTAAGTACATATGCAGTACCGGTGATTCTAGGTGAAATTAAAAGGCTTTTCAGAGAAGGTGGCACAGTAAAGGTCAGCCGTAGCCTAAAGGAACTTTACCTAAAAATAAACACCCTTACCGAGAAAGAAAACGACCTTACTATAAGTGAAATTGCAGAAAAATTAGACACCACAGAAGAAAAGGTAAATGATGCACTAAATGCCGGTAGGTTGCCTATATCTTTAACCACAGAAGAAAACACCGAAATTGACCTTACAGTAAACTCTTGTGAGGAGGAATGTACCGAAAAAATCTCACTAAAAAAGGCTTTAGAGGACTTATGCGATGAAGATAACAAACTTATTGAACTAAGATACTTTAAGCATATGACCCAGAAAGAAACAGGCAAAACCCTAAATATGACTCAAGTACAAGTCAGCAGAAAAGAAAAAAGAATTTTACATAATATTCGCTCAAAAATGCTTTGCTAAATTCCCCTCCGGTAAAGCAAAAACACCTATCAGAATTAACTGATAGGTGTTTTTATTTGCGTTAATTATTAAGTTCATTTAAGTCAAATGGTGTTTGCTGATATACAAAGTAGTTTAGCCAGTTTGCAAAAAGCAAGAAAGCTGTACTTCTCCACTTTTTATCAGGAATACCATCAACATTATCCTTTGGAAAATAACTATAAGGAATTTTAGGGTTAATACCCTTTTTTAAATCTCTTTTATATTCATCAGCCAAAGTCATTCTGTCATATTCTGCATGACCAAAAACAAAAATCTTTCTGCAAGTTTTGTCAGCAACAATAGCAACACCGGCTTTTTCGCTGGTAGCAAGTACATCAAGGTTAGGATTGCTATAAATTTCTTCCGGAATACTCTCGGTGTATCTTGAATGAGGCATCATAAACACATCATCAAGTCCACGAAGTAAAGGATGGTACTTAGCAGAAATTCTGTGACGGAAGATACCACTTAACTTTTCATCAAGTTCTCTCTTATGAATACCGTAATAATGGTAAAGTCCTGCTTGAGCACCCCAACAAATGTGGAATGTTGACCAAACATTTTTCTTTGCCCAATCCATAATTTCCGTTAACTCTTCCCAATAGTCAACTTCTTCAAACTCCATATGTTCTACCGGTGCACCGGTAATAATCATACCGTCATACCTTGTGTCCTTAATTTCATCAAAAGTTTTGTAAAATGTATCTAGGTGATGTTGGCTAACATTCTTAGCCAAGTGACTTTTCATATGAAGTAAGTCAACATCAACTTGCAAAGAAGTGTTACTTAATAATCTGATAAGTTGGGTTTCTGTTGCAATTTTGGTTGGCATAATATTTAGAATAACAATTTTGAGGGGTCTAATATCCTGAGTAATTGCTCTGTCTTCCGGCATTACAAAAATATTCTCTTCCTCAAGTATCTTAATAGCTGGTAAATTGTTTGCTACCTTAATTGGCATAATACCCCTCCTTTTCTAAAAATTTTTAATTATTAAAGTATTTATTAATACTGCTTACCCCAGAATACCATATGCTTTGCAGGTTTGCCACAGCATACACAAGTATCTGCAATATGTTCTTCATTAAATGGAATACATCTTGACTTAACGCCATGTGTAACTTCCTTTAGCTTTTCTTCACAAGCAGTATCTCCACACCACATAGCCTTAATAAAGCCAGGGTGATTCTCAGCAATATCAATAAACTCATCATAAGTCTTAGCAGTAAATGTCTTTTCCTGCATATTCTTTAGAGCCTTTTCATACATACTGTCGTGAATTGCCTGTAGAGTTTCAGTAATCTTGTCCTCTAGCTGATCCAGTGGAACAAAAATCTTTTCTCTGTTATCTCTACGAACAATAACACATTGATTGTTCTCAATATCCTTAGGGCCAAGTTCAACTCTTACAGGAACACCCTTCATTTCATATTCAGAGAACTTCCAACCAGGAGAGTTGTCACTGTCATCAAGCTTAACTCTAAACTGCTTCTTTAGTCTGTCATAAAGTTCATTTGCCTTATCAAGCACACCTTCCTTATGCTGAGCAATAGGAATAATAGCTACCTGAATTGGAGAAATCTTTGGTGGAAGTACAAGACCTTCATCATCACCATGTACCATAATAATGGCACCAATCATTCTTGTAGATACACCCCAAGAAGTCTGATGTGGATAATGAGGCTTATTGTCTCTACCCTGGAAAGTAATGTCAAACTGCTTTGCAAAGCCATCACCAAAGTAATGAGATGTACCACCCTGAAGTGCAACACCATTGTGCATCATTGGTTCAATAGTGTATGTTTCTTCAGCACCGGCAAATTTTTCTTTTTCTGTTTTTCTACCGATAACAGCAGGAATAGCAAGTGTTTCCTTATAGAAGTCAGTATAAACCTGTAGCATTCTTAGAGTTTCTTCTCTTGCCTCTTCCTCAGTTTCGTGCATTGTGTGACCTTCCTGCCATAGGAATTCACTTGTTCTTAGGAATGGACGAGTTGTCTTTTCCCATCTTACAACTGAACACCACTGGTTGTATAGCTTTGGTAGGTCTCTGTATGTTTCAATAATCTTGCTATAATGTTCACAGAAAAGTGTTTCTGATGTTGGACGAACACAAAGTCTTTCTTGTAACTTTTCCTGTCCACCAACAGTAACCCAAGCACATTCAGGAGCAAAGCCCTCAACATGATCCTTTTCCTTCTGTAGTAGGCTTTCCGGAATAAACATAGGCATATAAACATTTTGGTGACCTGTTTCTTTAAATCTTCTGTCAAGGTCAGCCTGAATGTTCTCCCAAATAGCATAACCATAAGGACGGATAATCATACATCCCTTAATACCACTATAATCAGTTAATTCTGCTTTTTTTACAATGTCTGTGTACCATTTTGCGAAATCTTCATCACGACTTGTAATGGCAGAAACAAATTTTTTATTTTTACCCATTAATATAAACTCCCTTCAAGTCTATTACGCATTATTTTTATTATACAAAATAGGAGTAGTTTTTTCAAGTGTTTATAACGGTTTTTCCGTAAATTTACCATAAAATAAAACAAGGGTTGGCAAAAAGCCAACCCTATCGTGAACAATTAAAATTAAGAGTTCTGTTCGATATAAGCTACAAGTGAGCCTACTGTCTTAATGTTTTCAACATCTTCGTCTGGAACTTCAATGCTGAATTCGTCTTCGATTGACATTAGTAGGTCAACAACATCAAGAGAGTCTGCACCTAGATCGTCCTGTAGAGAAGTTTCTTCTGTAATTGTATCCTCTTCAACATCGAACTGTTCTGCTAGAATGCTTTTTACTTTTTCTAGTACCATAGTAATTATCCTCCTATTAAATTAACAAAATAATCCTCAGCTTTTATGGACAAATTATCATATATTTGATAAAATATATCCATAGCCGTTACAATTATAGTATAAGCAAATTGTAACTTTGTCAATATTTATTTGAAAATTTTTATATTTTATTACATTTTTAATAAGAAAATTCAAGGAGAAATTATGGCTAAACAAAAATATGCAGTAATCGGACATCCAATCGGACATACTATGTCACCATTCATTCATAAAAGACTTTTTTCTCTTTCAGGAATTGATGCAGAATATAGTGTATATGATATTCCACCAAAAGAACTTGAAAAAAAGTTTAAGGAAGAATTACAGTACCTAAACGGTTTTAACATTACAATTCCTCATAAGCAGGGCATTATTCAACTTATTGATGAACTAGACCCAAAGGCTAAATTATATGGTAGTGTTAACACTGTATTTAACGACAACGGTACTCACAAGGGATATACTACTGACCCTGACGGTTTCTTAAAAGCACTTGAAAGTGCTGATATTCCTTTTAGTGGCAGAGTTGTAATCCTTGGTTGTGGTGGTGTTGCAAGAACAATGGCTTATGAAGCAGTTTTAGCTGACAATGACCTAACACTTGCAGTTCGTAAAGATGATGTTAATATGGCTAACGACCTAAAGAAAGAACTAGAATCAATTAAGGAAACAGAAGTTAAGGTTTGCCTACTTGATGAACTAAGTGGTGAAATTGATGTTCTTGTAAATGCAACACCTGTTGGTATGTTCCCTAAAGTTGACAACTGTCCTGTTAATGATGAAATTATCAAAAATTCTAAGGCAGTATTTGATGCAATCTATAATCCTTTAGAAACTCAGCTTGTACAGAAAGCTAGGGCTTTTGGCAACAAGGCTATCGGTGGTATGGCTATGTTAGTATGGCAAGCAGTAGTGGCTCAGCAAAAGTGGAATGATGTTACTTTTAATAAAGATGACATTAACAAGCTTTGCGTAGACTGTCTTGAGGAGTTAAAGAATAAGTAATGAAAAATATAATTCTATGTGGTTTTATGGGTTGTGGCAAAACAACTGTAGGTGAAAACCTAAAGAAAAAGTCAGGAATGAACCTTATTGATACTGACGCATATATTGAAGAAACTGAGGGTATGACAATCTCTAAAATCTTTGAAAAATACGGCGAAAGCTACTTTAGAGATTTAGAGTACAAAGCTTGTAAAGAACTATCTAAGAAGTCCGGTATTATTATTTCTACAGGTGGTGGTGCTTTAACATTCCAAAGAAATGTTGATGTGCTAAAAGAAAACGGTACTATTGTACTGATTGATGTACCACTTGAAGTGCTAAAAGAAAGACTAAAGAACGATACTACCCGTCCACTACTTCAGAGACCTGACAAAGATGAGGCAATGAAAGAGCTTTATGAAAAAAGAATGCCTCTATATAAAAGTGCAAGTGATATTGTTATTAATGGTAACAACAGTCCTTTAAAGGTAGCTTCTGACATACTCAATGCAGTAAAATAAAGGTTTTTTCTATTGATATTATCGCTTTAAAGTGATAAAATATTATAACTACTACACAAATCGTAAATTTTGTGTTATAATGTATTTTGTATGTATGATATAAATGAGTATTAAGGATAGAAAATGAGGAAATAAAAAATGATTATAGTTCTTAAAAGAGGATTAGACAAGAAAACTATTGAGGATTTTTCTACTTCTCTAAAAAAGAAATACAATGTTGAAGTAAATCAGTGGCAAGGTGTTAACGAAACTGTTTTAGGTCTTATCGGTGACACTACTGCTATTGATATTGGCACAATTAATGCTCAGGATGTTGTTTATTCTGTAAGAAGAGTTCAAGAACCATATAAGAAAGCCAACAGAAAATTTCATCCCGATGATACTGTTATTACACTATCTAACGGTACAAAGATTGGTGACGGTAGCTTAACACTAATGGCAGGTCCTTGCTCTGTAGAATCATCAGAACAGGTGACAGAAATTGCAAAAGCAGTTAAAGCTTCAGGTGCTAATGTACTTCGTGGTGGTGCTTTTAAGCCAAGAACTTCACCTTATTCCTTCCAAGGTCTAAAGGCTGAGGGCCTTGAACTACTACTAAAGGCAAAGGAAGAAACAGGTCTTCCTATTGTTACAGAAATTATGAGTGAATCTGACATTGACCTATTTAAGGATGTTGATATTATTCAGGTTGGTGCAAGAAATATGCAGAACTTCACTCTACTAAAGAAACTAGGTAAACTTGATAAACCTATCTTACTAAAGAGAGGACTTTGTGCAACTATTGAAGAATGGCTAATGAGTGCAGAATACATTATGGCTGAAGGTAATGAAAAGGTTATCCTTTGCGAAAGAGGTATTCGTACATATGAAAAATATACAAGAAACACTCTTGACCTTTCAGCTATTCCTATTGTTAAGAGTTTAAGCCACCTACCTGTTGTTGTTGACCCTAGTCACGCTACCGGTATGAACTGGCTTGTTGAACCATTGGCAATGGCTGCTGTAGCTTGTGGTGCAGACGGTCTTATTATTGAAGTACACAACGACCCACCTCATGCACTATGTGACGGTGCACAGTCACTTACACCTGAAGAATTTGACTCAGTTGTAAAGAAAGTAAACAGAATCAAGTCAGCCCTATAAAGGATGAATAAAATGAAAATAGCAGTTGTTGGTTTAGGTATTATTGGTGGTTCTTACTGTAAGGCTATCAAGAAATACACAGACCACTATGTAATTGGTATAAACAGAAGTCCACTTCCACTAGAGAAAGCACTAAAGTGTGGAGCTATAGATAAGATTGGTTCTGCTGATGACCTATCCGATATAGATATGGTTATCCTTGGTGTTTATCCCGGTGCTGCTGTTGACTTCATTAGAAAGAACGGTGACAAAATCAAGAATGGTGCTATTGTTACAGATACTTCCGGTATTAAGACAGAAATCTGTGATGACTTAACTGCACTTAGCAAAGAGTTTGGCTTTACATTTGTTGGTGTTCATCCAATGGCAGGTAAAGAGAAAAACGGATTTGATGTATCTGACAGTGACCTTTATAAAAACGCCAGTTGCATTATTGTACCTTGTGGTGCAGATGATGAATCAGTAAAGAAAGTTGCTGACTTTAACCTTTCTATCGGTTTCGGTGGTATCAAAATCACCACACCTGAAGAACATGACAGAATGATTGCTTTTACAAGTCAGTTACCTCATGTACTTGCTTGTGCTTATGTTCTTTCACCTAACTGTATGAACCACAAGGGTTTTTCTGCCGGTAGCTATCGTGATGTATCAAGAGTAGCTAACATTAACGCAGAACTTTGGAGTGAGCTTTTTATGGAAAATAAAGCACCACTACTAAAGGAACTTGAAACTTTAATCAAAAACATCAGAGATATAGAAGATGCTATATCAAAGGATGATAAAGAAAAACTTATGTCCTTACTGCAAAAAGGACATGAAATTAAGGAGGCTTTAGGCGAATGAAAAAGCTTAAAGTAAATACAGGAAGAAAGTATGAGATTATAATTGACAGAGGAATAATCAACCACTGTGGTGAATACATCAAAAAGGTTTCTTCCCCAACAAGAATTGCTGTTGTAACCGATAGCAATGTTCACGCATTATATAGTCAAAGTGTTATCACTTCCTTAAAGCAATCCGGATTTATTGTTTCCGAATTTGTCTTTAAGGCCGGTGAAACATCAAAGAACTTTAGAACTATTGAGGCAATCTATAGTCACCTAGCTGACAACAATATCACAAGAAAAGATATGATTCTTGCTCTTGGTGGTGGTGTTACGGGAGATATGGCAGGTTTTGCTGCTGCAACATACCTAAGAGGTATTGAGTTTGTACAAGTACCTACTTCCCTATTAGCACAGGTTGATTCATCAGTTGGTGGCAAAACAGGTTATGACATTCCACAAGGCAAGAACCTTGTAGGTGCTTTTTGGCAACCTAGTGTTGTACTTATTGACCCTGATACACTTTCTACTTTACCTGAAAGATACCTAAATGACGGTATGGCAGAAGTTATCAAGTATGGTTGCATCAAGTCTGCCGGTTTATTTAGACTACTAAAAAAAGGCAGAGATGAACTTGATATTGAAAACATAATTCACAGATGTGTTTCTATCAAGAGAGATGTTGTTCAGAGAGACGAAAAGGAAAGTGGCGAAAGAAAGCTACTTAACTTTGGTCATACTATTGGTCATGCACTTGAGAAAATTTACGAATACAAGAAACTTTCTCACGGTGAGGCTGTAGCCATAGGTATGGTTATGATGACCAAAGCCAGTGAAAGGGACGGTTATTCTCCTAAGGGTACTGCCAACAAGATTGCAGAACTTTGCGAGATGTACAACCTACCTACTCATGATAACAGCGAAGTTAGAGATATTGCTTTTGCTGCACAAAGTGACAAGAAAAGTTCTGGTCACAACATTGATGTAGTAATACTAAAGTCTATCGGAGATGCCACAGTATCAACAATGGATTTGAGAGATTTTCAACAATATATTGATGTTCCGGAGGAAGTATAAATGACAACTGTACAGATAACACCTGCTAAACTAAAAGGCACTGTTACCATACCTGCATCAAAAAGTGACTGTCACAGAGCTATTATCTGTGCTACACTTTCTATGGGTAAATGTACAATTTCTCCTATTACACTTTCTCAAGACATTGAGGCAACTATATCTTGTGTCAATGCTCTTGGAGCTAAAACAGAAGTTAAGGGTGACACGCTGACTATTGACAGCAGTCACCTTTTTTCTAGTGGTAGGGGGACTTTTGATTGTTGCGAAAGTGGTAGCACATTAAGATTTTTTATTCCTGTAGTCAGTGCTTTGGGAATCAGTGGTCACTTTGTTGGCAAAGGCAGACTTCCTCAAAGACCTATCGGTATTTTCTTGGATTTACTGCCTACTCATGGAGTAGAGTGTGAAACTGAGGGTGGTTTACCTCTTGATACTAGTGGTAAATTACAGAGTGGTACATATTCCCTACCGGGTAATGTATCAAGTCAGTTTGTAACAGGACTACTACTTGCTTTACCTTTACTTGACGGTGACAGTAAAATTGTACTTACTTCACCTCTTGAAAGTGTGGGTTATGTAAATATGACAATTGACACCATGAAAAGATTTGGTGTAATAGTTGAAGAAACCGAATACGGCTACTTTGTAAAGGGTAATCAGCACTACACACCTCATGACTACACAGTACAAGGTGACTGGAGTCAGGCAGCATTCTTTATGGTTGCCGGTGCATTTGGTGGTGAAATCACCGTAAAAGGAATTGACCCAAATTCCACACAAGGTGACAGAGAAATTTGTAATTTAATTAAGAAATTCGGTGCTGATATTGAGATTGGCACAGACTTTGTAAAGGTTAAGAATAAAGGCGACTTAAGAGGAATTAACATTGATGCAAGTCAAATTCCTGACCTTGTACCTGTACTTGCAGTATGTGGCAGTGGTGCTTATGGTGTCACAAAAATCTACAATGCAGAAAGACTGAGAATCAAAGAAAGCGACCGACTAAAGACCACTTGTGAGGCTATTAATAACCTTGGTGGTATGGTAGCTGAAGTTGATGACGGACTAATTGTTCAAGGTGCAGGTATGCTAAACGGTGGTAAAGCCGAAGGTTGTAACGACCACAGAATTGTTATGGCAAGTGCAGTTGCATCAATTATTTCAAGAAACAAAGTTACTGTTACTGACGCACAAGCTATCAACAAAAGTTATCCTAACTTTTTTGAGGACTTTAAGAAACTGGGAGGTAATGTAAATGTCATCAACAATAGGTGAAAAAATTAAAATTTCAGTATTTGGTGAAAGTCACGGTAAGGCTATCGGCATTGTTGTTGACGGTTTACCTACCGGTATGAAAATAGATATGGACAAGGTTCTTCACGAAATGAAGAGAAGAGCTCCCGGTAATGACAAAACTGCTACTCCAAGAAAAGAAGCTGACTTTCCTGAAATTCTTTCAGGTGTAGTTGACAATGTACTTACAGGTGCACCACTTTGTGCAATTATCCACAATAACAATACAAAGAGTAAGGACTACTCAGATATTAAAAGATGCCCTAGACCGGGACATAGCGATTACCCGGCATATGTAAAGTACAATGGTTTTAACGATATTGCCGGTGGTGGTCATTTTAGTGGCAGAATTACTGCTCCTATAGTTTTTGCCGGTGCAGTATGTAAACAACTACTTGAAGAAAAAGGAATAAAGGTTACTGCTCATATTAACAGTATCGGCAGTGTATATGATGAGGAATTTAATCCTTGCAACATAGATAACGATACAATAGACAGATTGCTTAACAGTTCTTTCCCACTTATTGATGAAAGTAAGGAAGAACCTATGCGTAAGGTTGTTTCTGATGCATCAGCAGATAAAGATTCTGTTGGTGGCACTATTGAATGTGGTGTTGTTGGTGTTAAGGCCGGTATTGGCGAACCAATGTTTGATGGTATTGAGGGCAGAATTGCCAAAGCAGTATTCGGTATTCCTGCAATGAAGGGCATTGAATTTGGCAAAGGTTTTGACCTTTCAGAAATGCGTGGTAGTGAAAGCAATGATAATTTCCGTTATGATGAAAATGGAAATGTATATACTAAAACAAATAATTGTGGCGGTATTCTTGGTGGCATTACAAATGGTATGCCTATTGTATTTAAGGTTGCAGTAAAGCCAACACCATCTATTGCTCAAAAACAAGAAACTATTAATCTTGAAACTAAAGAGAATGATATTCTTGAAATTAAAGGCAGACATGACCCATGTATTGTCCTAAGAGCAGTACCGGTTATTGAGGCAATCACAGCTATTACAATACTAGATTTACTTTCATAAGGTGTGAAGATAATGAGAGATTTAAAAGAAATAAGAGAAGAAATCAACGAAATTGATGAGAAACTTATAGAACTTTTTAAACGCAGAATGGAATGTGCTAAGGATGTTGGCAACTATAAAAAGGCAAACAACATTCCTATTCTTAACCAAGACAGAGAGAATGAAATTCTTGATGATGTACTTGTTCGTGGTGGAGAATACGGATATGCAGCACAGTTACTGTTTAGCAACATTATGGAACTTTCCAGAGCATTACAACACAATATTGTTGGCTCAGGTAAAGAAATGAAAGAGCTTATTGAAAATTCTTCTCCTAACATTCCATACAACAAAAATACTAAGGTAGCTTGTCAAGGTATTGCCGGTGCTAACAACCACGAGGCTACTCTAAAGATTTTCCCTGACTGCGAACCTCAGTTTTGCAAAAGTTTTAAGGATGTATTTATGGCTATTGAAAACGGTGATGCTGACTATGGTGTGTTACCGGTAGAAAATTCTACTGCCGGTTCAGTAAGTGATGTTTATGACTTAATTCTAAAACACAGATTTTATATTATTAAGTCACTAGACCTACCAATCCACTACTACCTAGCATCTATTCCACAGGCTAATTTAGAGGATATTGAAGAAGTATGGTCACATCCACAAGCACTTGCACAATGTAGTGACAAGATAACTGCTAACAACTACAAAACACTACAATCTGCTAACACTGCAATTGCTGCAAGAGATGTCGCAAACAGTAAGAGAATTAACCTTGCAGCAGTTTGTAATTATAGTGCAGTTAAGGAATATGGCTTAAAGGTTCTTGCAGAAAATTACGAAAACAGAAGTGACAACACAACAAGATTTATTGTTATTTCTAAAAAGCTATATATTCCTGAAAATGCTGAGAAAATCAGCCTATGCTTTGGTTTACCTCATGTTACAGGTACACTTTACAGTGTACTATGCAGATTTAGTTCCCTAGGTCTTAACCTAACCAAAATTGAGTCAAGAACAATGGCTAATAAGCCTTTTGAATATCTATTCTATCTTGACTTTACAGGTAATGTTAAGAATGATGAAGTTACAAAACTTCTATGTGCATTAAGTACAGAGTTACCGGAATTTAGCTTCTTAGGTAACTACGAAGAGGACTATGCATAATTTGTTTTTTGTATATATTCTAATGAAATAAATTTAAAATGAGTTTTAAACCACTATTGTATTACACAATAGTGGTTTTCGTTTGCCGATTTCTTTTTGAATTATTTTTCATTTGCACTATAAATTAGGGCTTTTCAATTTTGTCTGTGGGTAAAGGTAAGTTTGTTTTAAATTTAATTGGCTATAAAGAAAAATTTATAGTGAGATTATGCATTTTAAATCATATATAACTATGACTCACAGGTGTAGGGGACATCATTGATGTCCCGTTTGAAAATTAACCTTTCTATTTGTATTTTGTCCTTTGTAGATATTATAAATTTATAGTCTGCAAACAGGACAAAAATCCCATAGGTATCACACTTTTTAACGGGCGAACACTGTTCGCCCCTACGACTGTAAGCCAAAATTTTGTTATAATTGATACCCACAAACCCTAATTTATACAACTAATCTAGACCAAAAATTCACATAACAATAGGGAGTACAATGTACTCCCTAAATTATTACATTAATTTCAGATTATTTATATTTTACTAGGTCTAGAGAACCGGAAGATAGTTTAACGTTGATTTTGTTACTGCCTTTTTTATAAGTTGCAATACCCTTATCATTATCCAGTGAATTATTAAGGTCAAATTCACTATCAATACTGCCTGAACTTTTTTCGTAACTTAACTTAAAGCCGGTAATTGTGTCCGGAATAATATAATCAACACTACCGGAAGAAATATCAATATCAGAATATTTTGGAACACTTTCGCTATTGATTTCAACACTACCACTTGATACTTTTACCTTAGTTTTATCGAAATTACCTTGTAAAGTAGTATCACCTGAACCTGAAACAGTATCTAAACTTTTGACAATAACATTATTACCATCAATTGAACCACTGGAAACATTTGTTTTTAGTTCATCACAAGTTAGGTTTACCAAATTTACACTACCACTTGAAATATAAGTTCTAAGGGACTTACATTTTAGATTACTAAAATCACAATCACCTGATGACATATCTAACTGAATATCATTAATGCTTAAATCTGACTTCATAGATACTGAGCCTGAACCGGTCTTTATTGTTAAATATTTTGTACCGTCATAAACAGAACTGTCTATTTTTGATTTATCATACTTATAATAAACATCATCAGCTAAATAAATATTAGTAGTCTGATTTAAATATCCAAACAAGCAAAAACCACTATTGGGATTAGTAGTAATATTCACAAATCCTTTATAATACTTTGTTAATTTTGTATCTTTATTTAAAGAACCAAAATATCCTCTGTATTCACAATTGTATTCAACATAGCTATAATCAGTAGGACTTTTATAGAAATTAACATCACCACTACCATTCTTTAAGTCTATAGTGTGAATACCATCATTTGCATTACAATCGAATTTTGTTATTTTTGTAAACTTACCATTTTGTCCGAAAACAGAAGAAACACAAAGAATTAACAGAAAGACACAAAAAATTGAGCCTACAATAATAATTGTATTTCTAAAAATATGGCTTTCTTTCTGAGGTTCTACTGTAGTTACTGTTGCACTATAACCATCTTGCTCAATATTAATATCTTCTTGTGGATGATTTTTTCTATCTATAATATTGGCTATATAATAGAATAAAGGAATTGTTAAGAACAATAGCCACATTGGATGCCACAAGTTAGTGTACAAACCTAACACTAAGTATATCCAAGTAATAAACACCGGATAACAGAAAATATTTACTTTCTTTTTCTGTATAGCCTTTACCGTTGTGTAATATAGTGGAATAACTAAAAACCACAACCAGCTAGTTACCCAACCACCTAAAATATCTAAGAATCCAAATAAGAAGAATGCCACAACTGAAACTAACCAAATTGGAAACTCCATTGCAGGATTTTTCTTGCCATTCTTTTTGTAATCTTTGTCACCATATATATGACCGTTTTCATCGGTATAGACTTTTTGTTTGCCACTTTCATCAACAACATTTATACCGTTACGGTCAATATGTACCTTTGCACCGTCACTACTGTCTACATGAATACCGTTTCTAAAACTTATATCAACTTTGTCTTTACCGTCATCAACATGGATACCGTTTTTAAAAGATACTTTTGCTTTTGTTTCTTCATTATTTTCCGATTCTTTTCCAGTAGCTGTTTGGGTATTTTCTTCAGTTTTATTATCTTCTAAATCTTGCTTATTTCTGTTTAAGATTTCTTCAGGGTCACCTGTCAAAAGTTCATCAAGAGTTACTCCATATACCTTTGCCAATAGAATAAGGTTGTCAGTATCAGGTGAAGCCTCTGCTCTCTCCCACTTACTGACAGCTTGCCTACTGACACCGATTTTTGATGCTAATTCTTCCTGACTTAGACCACTTTTCTTTCTATATTGCAAAAGTATGTTTGCCGTTTCAATATTCATAAACGCCCTCCTTTTTTGATGAGTTCATTATACATTTTGCCCTTTGGTCGCACAACATATTCTAGTTTGCAATTACGCAACTATTGGTTGCATTGGCTTAAACACTGGGCTACAAGGGTTTTACAAAATGAATATTTCTGCTGACTTCTTTAAACCCAATAGCTTTATGGAAATGTTCACCTGCTAAATTATCCACTTCACAATCTGATGCAAATTCAGTACAACAGTGTTCCTTTGCCCATTTTTCGCACATATTTATAAGTGCCTTTCCTACACCTTTCGAAGTGTATTCTTCCTTAACTGCAATGCCCTCAAGGTAAGCTACAGGCAATGTTTTTGTCCCCTCAATATATTCAAACCTTAACCCAACTGATGCAAACCCTATATAAATATTATACTCCTCTGCAACAAACATTACAGAGGAGTCATTGTCCATATCCGAGAACTGCAAGTACAAGTCAAGAGAAGATTTTACTGAAGTCCATACACTTTGCACTAAAGGTAAAATTCCGTCTAAGTCACTTGATTTTGCTACACGAATATTCATTAATATTCCAGTCCTTTAGTTGTCTTTAGGAACTGATAGAACTGATTGTAGATTTTCTCTACACCACCAACAGAGTCACTTTCAATATTAAGTGGCATAATAGGGTCATGTACAGAAAGTCTTAATAAGAACCAACCGTCACCATTTTCTTTATCAAATGATACTCTGATGCCTTCTCTGTTATCATCTGCAACAATCCAATTAGTTTCATTTTCAGCATACTTTTCAAGATCGGCAATAATCTTTTCACCACACGCTCTGAAATCTTCTTCAGTAATCTTAAAACGAATTTCCTTGCTTTCAGCAGGTTCTTTAAGGTCCTTAAGCATCATATCAATTGTTTTGTTTTCCTTAGCAAGTTGAGCCATTTTAATAATAATCTTTGTACATAGATAAGCACCATCATCAAGGAAGTAGTTTTCCTTCATAGCTGCATGACCTGATGTTTCAATAGCTAATGGGCAGAACTCACCATTGTTATTTAGTTCAATACCCTTATCAATAACATTCTTGTAGCCTCTTCTATATCTATAGTGCTTACCGCCAAGGTGATTTTCAATAAAGTCCTTTAGACCTGATGAAGTTACTGAGTCAGTAACAATAGTACCACCGTCAGTACCTTCAAGTGCAATAGCTGATGCTAGAGCTACAAGTCTGTTTCTGTTGATTTCTTTACCAAAGCTATCTACTGCACCACCTCTGTCAACATCAGTATCAAAGATAACACCTAAATCAGCTTTGCTATCCAATACTGCCTTAGAGATTGAGTCCATAGCAGTTTTGTCTTCAGGGTTAGGAATATGATTAGGGAACATTCCGTCAGGATCAAGGTAAACTGAGCCTTCTGTGTCAGCACCAAGAACTTTTAGCACCTTGTCAGCATAGAATCCACCAACACCGTTACCGGCATCTACAACGATTTTAAAGCCCTTTAGAGGGTGGTCATAGTCCTCAGCATTAACACCTTTCTTAATAATATCACATAGGTGGTTGCTATATCTTGACATATAGTCCATTTCTTCTACAGTACCGTTATCAGTAATTTCAGGCTTTTTATCATCCTGTGCATACTGTAAAATTTCTTCAATATCACTTGCTTCAAGTCCACCATTAGGAGTAAAGAACTTTAGACCGTTTCTGTTAAATGGATGGTGAGATGCTGTAATCTGTACTGCACCGTCACAACCAAGGTCAACAGTAGTCATAAACATTGATGGTGTTGATGATAGGTTAGTGTAAATTACCTTTACACCGGCTTTCTTAAAGCTATCTATAACATCATTTGCAATTCTTTCGCCACTAATACGGCTATCTCTACCGACTGAAATTGTCATTTCACTTGCCTTTTTATCAGCTACCTTTTCCAGCCATAGTACAAAGCCAAAAGCCATTTTCTTAACAACATCATCAGTTAGGTTAACATTTTGACCTTCAACACCCTCTGATGCTACACCACGAATATCTGTACCACTTTTGAAGTTTTTATAAAAATTATCAAGCATAAAATATACCCCTTAAATTAATTTTCTAAAACTATTATACAATATAACAAAGTTCAATACAATAAAAATAAGTATATAATTTCACCTATTTTTAGTATTGTAAAGAGTTTTTTGAAAAAATTTTTTATTTTATTTTTACTTAATTTTAGTCGGTTATAACATAAAGAAAAGCCCATTGTAATGGGCTTTTTCGGTGTTTTTATAGTTTTTTATTCCGGAACAGAAAATTTCATTTTTGTAATTTGTATGATTGTTCAAATTTATTTTCTTTTAGGGAATAAATTTGATAATATTCACTAAAATAATTTACACGAACTTTAACTAGTTAAAATTACTGTTAAATGTTTTGTAGCATATTGCACAATAATTGCACATTGTGATTGTACAGTTTTGATATTTGGTAGTCATCTTGTACAAAGAAAGTAGCAATTATTTGTTGACATTCACTAAAGAATATGTATAATAGTAAGTGTCAAGTAAATAGTCCACTTGATATCGCAAACATTCGTTAGCGATTCATTCACAGCCAAATGGTAAATGGCAGCACGAAAAATCGTATATAATTTAAGGAGGAAAATTTTATGACACCTATGATCAATCTACATGACATTGATGTTACCAAGTTCCTTGCCGTGCTCGACACTTGCGAAGGTAATGTATATCTAATTACTAGCGAGGGAGACCGTTTGAATCTAAAAAGCAAACTATGTCAGCTCGTTGGTTTAACAAAGCTAATCGAAGGCGGCAAAATCGCAGAAGCTTGCATTTATTGTGATAACAAGAATGATGAAAGCAAATTATTCAGATTCAACCTACTTGGTGATACAGGTAATGCTGAAATTGCTTAATCAGTAACATTGATAACAAGTCGCGTTTAGAACGCATTAATTTCAAAAATCCTTAACAGAAAAGGCACTCAGCTGAGTGCCTTTTTTGCTATGCAATTTAATACATAAATATGGAAATTGAAATAAAAATTATTTATAATCAAATTCATCCGGATGATTTTTCTTGAAAATGTCAAAGATTTTCTGTACCAAATCATCGTCATCAATACCGGTATAAACCTCTTCTTGGTCATCATAACTGTCTATCTTAAGAATAGTTAAGTCCTCTACATCCTCAACATTCTCAATTAAAACAGCATATTCATCATTTTTATAGTTAATAACATCAAGCAACTCAAACTCAGTTTCATTGCCTAAATCGTCTTCTAAAGTGAAAATTACATTCTTTTCCATAGTATCCTCCTAAAAAGTTATATAAATAGTGTACAATACTTTAAATAAAATTGCAATAATCCTACCCTATTTCTGCTATTCTGTTATTATCTTATACACAAAAGGTCTGCTACATAGTAACAGACCTTTTAGTTTTTTATTTAATTATTTCTTTAGCTTATAAACTGCAACAGAAGCTACTGAACCAAATAGTAGTGCTAAAACTACTGCAGTATATGTATCTGTATCACTTGTTTTAGGTGAACTCATTTCTGAACCTATTTCATCGGAAGTTGACTCTTTTGGTGCAAGATTACCACTAGAATAAGCCATTTCATCATCTGTAGCTAGATTGTCCTCATCACCATGTTCCCTGTAATATTCATCAGCAAGGTCATCATCATGTCCATCCATATCAACGAAATCTTCATCGTTAAAATCTTCATTTTCAGTTTCATCCTGATTAGTTACAAGGGTAGTTTCATTATTATTTACTTCATCAGCACTAAAAGAATTAATGCTGAAAGCAAACATAGAAATCATCATCAACACTGTAACTAAGCACATTAATTTTTTCATTATAAACACTCCTTAGATAATAATAAATTAACCTCTGTAATAATTACATTTACCGTTTGCACCGTTATTAGAGAACTTAACCTTGCTATATGAGATACCTTTCTTGTATGCACCGATACCGTACTTACCACAATTTGCAATCTTACCACCTGTTACTTTACCGGAACAGTTGTAAGAATAAAGGCCAAATTCTTTTGCATTAGTAATATTTGTATTTTTCAAAGTAATTTTACTGTTCTTACTTGCAATACCATGCTTAGTTTTTGCTTTATCAAGTGAACAACCGACAAATGTAACATTGACACCTTCAAGATAAATATGTTGCTTATATGAATTATAAACTGTAGTATTTTTGAAAGTAACTTTCTTGCTATTCTTACATAGTATACCACCATTAAAGTTCTTGATTTTGTTGCCATTAACAGTTACATTTTCATTTGGCTGATCCGGAAAGCTATCCATAGTTAGTCCATAGTAATCTGATTTTTGGTTGCCGTTAAATGTAATTTTATTGTTAGAAAATGTTGAGTTTCTGATGCCTTTATAAAAGACAGCAGTCATATTCTTAACGGTAATGTTATTTTTAGTGATTGTTAAACCATTAATTCTGTGGTCACCTTTTAGATAGCCTTGATAACCGGATAGTCTGTTTGCTGAGTTAAGACCTTTTTTATAAATTGCAGGTTTTGAAATTTTGTTACCGTTAATATACAAAGCTCTGCTATCCTTAGATTTTGGTCTATTAATTGTAATTGTATTACCTGAAATAATAGAATTGTCCTTAGAAGTATTAACCTTTAAATTCCAATTATTTACAACATATGTGCCGGTATAGCCTGTATAATTAGGCTTAGAATTTACAAACAAAATACCTGAGCCACAGTTTAGAATTTTGTTATTCTGAATTTTGCTATTTCTATAATTAATAGCACCGATTGCATAACTCTTAATATTCTTGAAGGTATTGTTAGTAAACTTCATATTTGTAAAATAACAACCATCAATACTATTGTGAGAACCAATGCCTCTGCCTAAGTTTGTAAAATTACATCTATCAACAGTTACATTTTTGTTTTGGTATTTATCATATTTGCCGATAGCAGTCGTTTCATATAGGTTTACATCAAGTTGTAAAGCCTCTTCATGCTCATAGTAATCATTCTTATTTTTATGAGCCTTAAAGTAACATTTATGATTCTTAAAGTTAACCCTAGAAATTGTTAAGCCATTAACAGCACCTGCCTCAATCATATGACCTTCAAGGTCATTTTGAATTGTCATATTTAGGAACTTAACATTCTGAGAATGGTTTACTTTAAATGTGCAGAAGCCTGTATCTTTACTTCTAACATTACCATCCCAAATACCACCTTGAATAGTAATGTTTCTATAATAATATCCTGAAGCAGAAGAACCCGGTTTGCCTACTCTAAATGTTGTACCATCATTACCTGCAGGTAAATTACGAATAATTTTTACATTTTTATCAACAACAATCATAGTGTTTGAATAAATACCTACAGATTGATTAATTCTTAAATCCTTTGTAATATGTATTTTATAAATATGATTAGCAGTACCTTTGTCTTTTGCATTTAGCAATGCTTGTTGAAAGTCTGAAAAACTACCGTTAGAAATTGTTTCATCATATGCAGTAGCACCTTCTACAGTTTGAAAGCCAAATAAAGTACATATCATTGATAAACATAAACACAACGGTATAAATTTCTTAAATATGTCCATAATTATCCCTCCAAATATATTGTAACTACATTTTACCACTTATATTTTTAACTGTAAATGTTTATTAAAACACCACAATAACTTTGTGCAAAGTGTATTAAAGAATATTACCACTTTGTATAATTTCACAACAAGAATTTATAATTAATAAGAAATGAACGCAAAAAGTCCCTTGTCAAAAGACAAGGGACTAAATTACTTAGGTAAATAATTATATTAAGTTATAATTATTCGTTGATAGATGTAACAGCACCTGAACCAACTGTTCTACCACCTTCACGGATAGCGAAACGAAGACCTTCTTCGATAGCGATAGGAGTGATTAGTTCAACTGACATTTCAACGTTATCACCAGGCATGCACATTTCTGTACCTTCTGGAAGTGTGATTGTACCTGTTACGTCTGTTGTTCTGAAGTAGAACTGTGGACGATAGTTGTTGAAGAATGGAGTATGACGTC
>ERZ773237.633-NODE-633-length-37449-cov-150.039498_pt1 | contig 37449 bp, 16 predicted proteins | sample MGYA00580990_ERZ773237 | MGnify/ENA primary metagenome ERZ773237 (study PRJEB29015, sample SAMEA2737749) | human gut metagenome | biome: human gut; feature: human-associated habitat; material: faeces | place: China | collected 2012 ...
ACAAGCTGGCGGTCGCCGCCTAACGGGGCTAAAATTCACTTGCGAAACTTAAGTAATAGATATTTATTTTTCATAAGACAAGATTAAATATTAACAGTTAAACCAAATGTTAAGCTTCTAGACAATGGATATTCTGTACCTGTTGAGCTATGCAATTCCGGATCCCAAAGTTTAAACTTAGAGAATGTCAGAATATTGCTTCCACGGAAGAATATACGTATATTATTGAACATGATTTTATTTACAATCTGCTTGGGAAGTGTATAACCAAACTCCAATGTCTTCAAACGCAAATATGAACCGTCACGCAACCAGAATGTAGAAGCACGGTAGTTATTACTGTTTCCTCCAAATGACAAACGAGGATATTCTGCATTCGGGTTTTCTGTTGCAGGATTACCTGATATGTCAGCAGAAATCCAGCGGTCAGATTCGGCTACATCCTTCAGCACATTACCCCATTCACCTGAACTGAATGCATAGACAGTAGGACCATCAATAAAGAATGAACTCTTTCCTGCACCCTGGAAGTGAACGTTCAAGTCAAATCCTTTCCATGTACCAGAAATACCAAAACCATAAATCATATTCGGTCTGGTAGTAGCTCCAATAGCTACACGGTCGCCATCATTTACTACACCATCACCATTTACATCCTTATATTTAATATCTCCCGGCTGTACTGTTCCAAATTCCTGTTTCGGGCTATTACGAATATCATCATAATCCTTGAAAAGTCCCAAAGCAATCAATCCTTTAGCCTGATCTACTCGATAACCTTCTTCCATCTGGTATGGATATACATTGTTTTCTTCATCTTTTTCCAAAACGGTATTCTTGCTATATGTGATATTACCTCGTACAGTTATATCAACTTTTCCTATTTTCTGGCGATATGCAAAATTACCATCAAAACCTTCAGACAAGACGCTACCAACATTTGCTCTTGGAGTGATACCCGAAAGACCAATAATAGCAGGCAGATATTTACGTTCCATCCAGATTCCATCTCGCTGTTCATGGAAATAATCGACTGTTGCAGTAAACTTATCATTGAAAAGTGAAAGGTCTACACCCACATCATGTTTGGTAGCAACTTCCCAAGTAGCTCCTACAGAAGCTACATCTGTATATTTCAATCCGACATAATTACGATCGTAGGAGTAATCTCCCCATTGATAACTTCCTCCATCACCAATTGTGTAAAGATACGGGAAGCGATATTGAGTACCTCCAATATTTAAATTATCATTACCTACTTTACCCCAAGAGTAACGTAACTTAAACATATTACACCAAGGAGCTATTTTTTTAATCCATGGTTCTTCTGCCACATTCCAAGCTACAGAAAAAGCTGGGAAGAAACCGAATCTATGACCATCGGCAAAGTTTTCAGATCCATTGTATCCAAAATTGAAATCAGCAAAATAACGGAACTTCCAGTTATAACTGAAACGTCCAGCCAATCCCATATGACGTCTGGCTATACCATTCTTAATATCATCACCAATATTTACTGTAGCTACCTGAGTATCATAATTAAACTTAGCCAATCCACCGATATGATGCTCATTAAAGGCACGATCGTAATGTAATTCTGCTTCGAATACTTCTTTACGGTTACCCTCAGAAGAACTGCTCTGTGTCATCAGCTGTTCGTCTGTAACCTGAGTAAATACCAAGTTTCCATACTCATCACGCTGACGCTGTGCTTTCCACTGTTTAGGCCATTTAATACGGTCAATATTCGTTTTATTCCATGTATCAAAGCCAAAGCGTCCAACAAATCTCAATCCTTTAGTGATAAAATCCAACTTCTGCTCCAGTGTGATATTAGTCTGAACTGTATTTTCCCAATGTTCTTTATAACCAGTCTGAGTAGCCAGTACCCATGGGTTAGTCTGTTCTCCCGTTCCATAAGCCGGTACATAACCGTTTGAATACATAACAGGAATACTGATAGGATTCTGATACATCAAAGATTTCCATATATCTCCAGACAATCCAGGTTCATTCCATTTTCTTAATGATCCAGACACACCAACTTTCAACAATGTTGTATTAGTAATATCAATATCAGTGTTCAATCGATAATTCCATGTTCCTGCATTTGTATTGGTATTATAGTCCTTCCGGAGAGATTCATCCGTATTATACATACCATTTTCCTGCAAATAGCTGACAGACACGAAATATCTAGCAGTAGATCCACCACCGTTCAGGTTCAAGTTCGCACGATACTGCATAGCTCCGTCACGCAACAGCATACCCATCCAGTCAACATTCGGATAAAGATCCGGGTCTAGTCCTCTGCGTAAAATTTCCAATTCTCCAGGAGAGTAAATAGGTTCCTGATTACGAGTAATACGTGCTTCATTCATCATATTTGCATAGGTAATACCATCTGCAAATTCAGGTGTAATAGTACGGGTATTATAAGAAGTTTCCACCTTCGCATCAATATTAATTTTACCGGCTCCACCATGCTTAGTGGTAATCAAAACAACACCATTTGCACCTCGTGAACCATAAATAGCTGTTGCAGAGGCATCCTTCAATACAGAGAAAGATTCAATATCTTCAATATTTACATCATTCAAATCACGCTCAAATCCATCAACCAATACCAAAGCAGACGTATTTGCACCAAATGTAGAGATACCACGTATCCAGAACTCAGAAGTATTTTGTCCCGGCTGACCAGAAGTCTGCATAGCCATAATACCAGGAACATTACCTGCCAAGGCGTTTGACAAGTTTCCGCCCGGAGCTGTTTGAAGTTCCTTTACTCCGACAGTTGTAATAGCACCGGTAACACTGATTTTTTTCTGTGCACCAGTACCTGTAATAACGACTTCATCGATAACATTATTCGAAGATTCCTTCATCTGTACATTTACCACTTTCATGTTTTCCTTGATCAATACCTTATAAGTATCAAATCCAATATATGAAAACAACAAAGTGCTATATGCATCTATTTCAATCCGATAACGACCATCAATATCGGTAATTGTACCCAGTCCGGGAGCATCTTTTACTGTTACGTTTACACCTATCAGCGGCTCTTTATTTGAATCAACAACTGTTCCCGATACGATAACTTTTTCAGCCCAAACAGTTGTAGCGGTGAAGAACACCAAAAGAAATGTGATAATATTTTTCATTTTATCCGTGTTTTTCATTTATTACTTACTGTATTCTCTGCACTAATCTCCTCTTCATCCGACTCATGTGCACTATCTTCATCCTCCATAGCAATTTTACGGATAATATGATTATCCATATCCCCCACATAAAACACATTATTTTGCTCATCGTATGCCAACCCACGAGGATTATTGAAACGAGCCTCACCACGTAGTGTTCCATCTACATATCCCTTAGCCTCATTATTAAGGTTTGCACTACCACGACCTGCATACGTTGTAACAACACCTTCTGGAGTTAACACACGAACACAATGGTTACCTGAATCTGTAAAATAGAAATCATATACGTCACTCTTATTAGCTTTTACATACTCTGGATTTTTAACAAAGACACCTTGATAAGGAGAGTTCAAACGAGCGTTAGCTCCTACACCATCTACCCATGCACTCTGACCTACTCCACCAGCTATAAGGTAAGGAACACCGAATGTTTTTTTCGCTTTGTCATAATTCATACGCATGATATAATGACGATTGATTACAACAAGATAAGCATAGTCCCCACTAGGATGAATCACAATATTAAATTCCCATTCATTATCTTGAATAGTAGTAATATATTCGCGATGTGCCATACAGTTCTCAGGTCCTACTCCCCATTTATGATAGTCGAAACGATAAAGTACACCTTTCGAGAAATTATTATAATACATTTCATGGTTAACCGGATGAATTGCTACTCCGTTACACTGTCTTCCGGCAGCTAACACTCCAGCATTTCTAAATTCTCCGTTTCCATTTTTTGTAACATAAATCGCACTCTTACGATCTTTGTCATTATCGCCGCCGCCGCCATCATCACTGGCTACTATCAATGTATCACCATCCGCAGTCCACGAAAGGGTTCTCATACGACCAATACCAGCTTCACCGGTCGTCAAACCTGTACGAACAACCTTCTCGTCTAAATCAAAAATACGGATTGGTTTTCCGTTATCCTGCGACATATAAAGTTCTGTTGAATCATTCGGATTAAACGAGAACCATGTAGGTTCTTGTACACCATAATAATTTATAAATGATTCATCAAAAGCTCCATCTACCACATCATATTTACCATCATCACGCACTTTTCCATACAGCGTACTGACCATCATTTCTCTATTATAGTGAAATTTCTCAGAAGCTGTAGCTGTTTGATCACCAACCGTAACGGATACAGTTCCTTCATAACTTTTTGCAGGAACCATACAGTAGATAAAGTTACTTTTCGCACTTATCAATACAGCCTTTTTGCCGCCAATGAAAACCTTAACCAAGGATGTATCCGTTCCAAAGTTCTCACCTTCAATAACCATCTGTGTCTTTACCGCTCCCGAATCTGGAGTAAAACCTGTAATCGCAACAGGAAGACTTGGATCATAAGGGATATTCCCTTCTTCTGATATGCTATCTTTACATGCCGATAGCCCCAGAATAAAACTCAGTATCCAATAGATACCACCATGTTTTACATGCATCAAGTTTTTCATAAAACATTAAATAAAAAGTTTAAATCATAAATTAAATTTAAGATTGTAAAAATCAATCAACGCAAAAGTAATTTAAGGTATATAATACAAGGAAAAATATCTATTCAAAAAAAGAAAGAAACTATTCAGAATAGTATTTCACATTTTATAAACCACTAGTATTCAACATTATGAGCAAGAAGCAAGTACATAAAAAGAAAATCCGCTTCTATGAATAACAGAAACGGATTCAATTCAAAAAATATCTTTTTAATAAATAAAAATTCTGCGTAACAACACTTAATTCTACCTCCAACCCACCCGTTATACCCTATACTACAACTATATCACGAATCAATATACAACTTTTTATAGCTGAAAATTTACTGCGTATTTTTTAGCACCTAATTTTAAAAGTCATCTCTTCCAGCTTTAATCCTGTTACAAAGAAAATAAACTCCCATTTTGAGCAGACTAAACCCTTCCCTTAAAAAACTTCCCCCTTTCAGCTTCGCATCACAAAGCCGAAAGAGGGAAGAACATATTTATCTGCAAAGATTAACTAAAAACTTATTTCAATTCAAATACGGTTTTCGACTTTATATCTTCCGCAGAAGCAGCTATAACAGCCTCAAATTTTCCAGGTTCTGCAACCCATTTATGCTGCTTGTCATCAAAAAAGCTCAAAGACGATTTGTCTATTGTAAAAGAAACTGTTTTAGTTTCTCCAGCAGCCAGTTTGACTTTACAGAAACCTTTTAATTCTTTTTCCGGACGAGAAAGTGAGCTCTTTTTATCACAAATATAAAGCTGAACGATTTCTGCTCCTTCTCTCTTGCCTACATTGGTAACAGGGACTGTCAGCACAATTTTTCCATCCTGAGTCATTTCTTTAGAATCCAGCGTAACCTTGCCGTATTCAAACTGAGTATAACTTAATCCATGTCCAAAGGCAAACAAAGGCTTAATATTTTCCTTATCGAGCCAACGGTAACCCACAAAAATACCTTCATTGTATTTCGCATCCCAGATATTCTCGTTCTCTCTCTTTACACCAGGATATTCACCCAATTTATGAGCTCCAACATCTTCCAGACAAACAGGGAAGGTAAAAGGAAGTTTACCTGAAGGATTGACATCTCCCAAAAGGACAGATGCTATGGCGCTTCCGGCTTCACTGCCTAAAAACCATGCCTGAACAATAGACGGCACAGATTTCACCCAAGGCATAGCAACGGCATTACCCGATATGTTTACGACAATCAAGTTTTTGTTCACTTTTGACAAAGCTTCTATCAGCTGATCTTGTCCGTAGGGCAATCCCAGCTGTGCACGGTCTGCATCTTCACAATCCTGTCCTGCACTTTTATTTAAACCACCAAAGAAGATTACATAATCGCATTCTTTTGCCAGGCTGACAGCCTCAGCAATCAGTTCTTCCGGCGAACGGTTATCTGACAAATCCTGTCCTGTAACAACTCCGTTGTATTCGCCACTGGCATCTCCGACATATCCTCTTGCAAAAAGAACTTCTGCCTTGCCGGCAACTCTCTTTTTCAAGCCATCGAGCGGTGAAATTTCATGTTTTACCTTCAAAGAAGAGCTACCTCCGCCAACGGTCATCATCTTCAACGCATTCTCGCCAATTACTGCAATTTTTGAAGCTTTATTCAAATCAATCGGAAGCACATTTCCTTTATTCTGAAGCAACACGATACCTTCTTCTGCAATGGTACGGGCCGCATCAAAATGCTCAGGACTTCCCATAGATCCGAAAGGACGATTGCGGTTCATTGTCGTACGGAATGAAAGACGAAGGATGCGACGAACTTTCTCGTCCAGCTCTTTGGTTGTATATTTACCCGATTTAATCTTATCCAGATAAGCTTTAGCCAGATAATAATTGTCATAAGCATTACTTGCTCCGTTCGACAGTCCGTTGGTCCAACTTCCGAACTCTAAGTCCAAACCGTTAGTAATGGCCTCGTCAGTATCGTGAGTACCACCCCAGTCGCTGACAACAACTCCGTCAAATCCCCATTCACCTTTCAATATATCATTCAGAAGATATTGATTATGGCAGCAATGCTGGTCTTTATAAAGATTATACGCTCCCATGATACTCCATGCATGACCTTCTTGCACCGCAGCTTTAAAGGCAGGCAGATAAATCTCATACAAAGCTCTGTCATCGACAATCACATTGGTTGTATGGCGATTGACTTCATGATTATTCAGAGCATAATGCTTTACACAGGCAGCAACGCCATTACTTTGAACCCCTTGTACATAAGGAACCACCATCTTGCTGCTCAGATAAGGATCTTCTCCCATATATTCAAAGTTACGTCCATTCAAGGGTGTACGATAAATATTTACGCCCGGTCCTAATAAAATAGTTTTATTTCGATAGCGAGCCTCTTCACCGATACTCTTGCCATACAACAAAGCCATGTCAGGATTCCAGGTCGCAGCCAGACATGTTAATGCCGGAAAAGCAACACATGAATCGTTTGTCCATCCGGCCTGATCCCATTCGTCCCACAAAACCTCCGGACGAATACCATGAGGTCCGTCAGTACACCAGATCTCAGGAATACCCAAGCGGGAAACACCGGGAGAACAGAACTTAGACTGAGCATGAATCATAGCAATTTTCTCTTCCAGTGTCATTCTGGACAAGGCATCTTCAACACGTAACTCAACAGGCTTTGTATCATCTAAATAAACAGGTGTATCGACAGACTGCGCCGAAACAGAGGCAAACAGAACAAACGCCAACGCACCTAACAATATTTGTTTTTTCATGATATTAAATGTTTTATGATATTTCAAGAACTATTTCAACTATTGAAAACTAAAACCTAACGAGTGAATATATTCCTTTTGAGGTATGCAATTTTCTTTCTTACAATTCTGAATGAAATCATTCATCGCTTTCCGTACCATCTGCTGATCAGGACGTGCCTTACGAATTTCGGCATAGCTGCCTCTGGGAGATTCAGAAAAGGCTACAATATGATTCCAGTTATCAGGCATCTGGATTCCCATTATACACGAGTCATCCTTTTTCTTATAAGGCCAGAATGTCCATCCTATATTATTTTCTTCCATGACTTTGCAAAAAGATGACTGCCATTCTGAAGTATTATGTCCTATCTCTCCCATATACATAGGTAAATTTACACTATCACGAAAAGCTATGAATTCCTGAATTGCTTCTTTCGTAGGAGCTCCGCCATAACGATGACAGGTATACATCAGCTTATCATCATATTTGGCATCCTTAAACGGCTTAAAGTTGCCATTCCATTGAGAACCTCCCAATAATATGATATGGTTGGTATCGACTTCACGTATTGCCTTGACAGCACGCTTATGCAAAGCTTCCAATTTACCATTCAACTCCTCCATGTTATCGAAATACGGAGCAATCGGCTCATTTATCAGTTCATAACCTAATATTACAGGTTCATTTTTATACCTTTCAGCTATGTTTCTCCAGATATCACAGAATAACTGCTGGCTACGTTCGCTTTCGAATAACCAGGGATAACCATAACTATCGTCAATATTGTCGCCAGTCTGTCCGCCCGGAGCATCGTGCATATCCAAGATCAAATACAATTTATTATCTCTACACCAGTTAACAACACTGTCAACACGTGCAAATCCATCTTGTTCCGCTGTCAGTCCCATATAATCTTCATCAGTAAATAGCTTGTAATGGAACGGAAGACGGATTGTATTTGCTCCCAAACCGGCAATAAACTCTATATCACGACGAGTTATATAATTGTCTTTAAACTGTTTCCAAAAATCAGCCGTAAAATCAGGTCCTACCAGTTCACAAAACATCTGGTTAATCATTCTGGCAGAATTGGTATTAGTGAAACCAAACATATATCCTTCAGGATTTAACCAGTTTCCCAAATTAGTACCTTTTATGTGTAAGGTATCTCCATCCGGTTCTATCAGACAGGTACCTTCAACATGTACAAATTTATTCTCATCCAGTTGATTTTCAACTTCCTTTTGAGATTGCTGGCAAGAAAATAAGCATCCGGCCAAAGTGAGTGCTATAATCTGTTTTATCATAAAAAAACTCCTATATTTATTCTGCGACATTAAACTCAGTTGTCAAGCCTCCCTGACTATCGGAAGCTACCCACAATTTAAAGTCGCCCGGTTCAACTACCTTCTTCATATCTATATTCCAAAAAGCCAATTCTGATACCGGCAAAGCAAACATAACCTGCTTAGATTCACCAGGCTGTAAATTGACACGCTGGAAGCGCTTCAACTCTTTCACCGGTCTGGTTACAGAGCCAACTTTATCTTGCACATATAACTGTACAACCTCTGTACCTTCATAACGTCCGGTATTTTTCAATTCAACAGAAACTTTCAATGTATCACTGACCGTCAATTTGTTCGAAACAATCTTCAGATTATCATAACTGAATGTCGTATATGACAAACCATATCCAAATGGGAATAATGGTGTAGAACCTGCATCAAGGAAGAAAGAACGGCATCCCACTGAAGTCTGTCCTGCTTCCATCGGAATTTCATCAAGCAACATTTCTTTTTCCAATGCCGGTCGTCCGGTATTATTGTGAGCATAATACATTGGAAGCTGACCTACCATCTTAGGAAATGTAACAGGTGTTTTTCCGCTTGGATTCACCTTTCCGAACAAGATATCAGCCAAAGCAGGTCCTCCCATTGTACCCGGATGGAAAGCATAAAGTACAGCATCCGATTCTTCTACTTCTTTAGCTATTGTCAGTGGTCGGCCTGCCATAACAACAGTAACAAGAGGTTTTCCTGTCTGTGACAATTTTTCTATCAGTTCCGATTGCAGACCTTGCAAGTTCAAATCGGCCAGAGAATGAGCCTCACCTGATAAAATGGATTCTTCACCTACAAAAGCCAATACTACATCAGCTTGCTTAGCTGCATTGACAGCTTTTGCCAATCCTGCTGTCTGTTTGTCGCGGCTATATACCAGTGCCGGTTCATAAATAATACGCACCTTATCGCCATATACAGCACGCAATGCAGCCAAAGGAGTCTGCGTATGTGCTTTTTCTCCATCAAACACCCAAGTTCCCATCTGATCATGAGGAGCATCAGCCAAAGGACCAACGACAGCTACTGTATGTACTTCGTCAGCATTTAAAGGCAATGTCTGATTTGTATTTTTCAAAAGAATAACCGACTGTTCTACAGCCTGTTTTGCCTTAGCCAAATGTTCTGGTGAATATTTTACTGATTGTGGAGTAGAAACATAAGGATTTTCAAACAAGCCCAATCGGAATTTTAAGCGCAAGATGTTACGAACCGCCTCATCGATCTGTTTTTCGGATATTTTATTCTCTTTCACCAGATTTTCCAAGTTGCCAGAAAAAGCTCCACTAACCATATCCATATCGACTCCTGCATCAAGTGATTTTTTTGCAGCATCGGCAGCGTCTTTACAAAAGCCATGAGTAATCATTTCGGTAGCAGAAGCCCAATCGGTAACAACCATTCCATCGTACTTCCATTCTTCCCGCAAGACATTCTTTAAAATAAACTTATTACCGGTAGAAGGCACTCCATCATTGTCATTAAAAGATGTCATAAAAGTTGCAGCTCCAGCTTTTGCTGCTGCTTCAAAAGGCGGAAGATATACGTTACGCAACAAGCGTTCCGGCAAGAAGGTTGAATTATAATCTCTTCCACTTTCCGCAGCTCCATATCCTACAAAATGTTTTGCACACGCAGCAATAGAAGTCGGATCATTCAGTGAATCTCCCTGGAAACCTTCAATCATAGCTTTTCCCAATACAGCTGTAAGATAAGGGTCCTCACCACAGCTTTCGGCAATTCTTCCCCAACGTGGATCACGGGATACATCAATCATCGGAGCAAACGTCCATCGTATACCATCGGCAGAAGCCTCAATAGCGGCAACTCTGGCAGACTCACGAACCAGATCCGGGTTAAAAGAAGCAGCCTGTCCTAAACAAATCGGAAAAATTGTTTTATATCCATGAATAACATCACGTGCCATCAGTACGGGAATACCCAACCGTGACTGCTCTACAGCTGTCTTCTGTATCTTATTTGCGACTTCCGCATCTACAATATTCAGAAACGAACCAACTTTTCCTTCTTTGACCAAAGCATACATTTCTTCCTCACTACCATACGGGCTCAGCTGGTTCATTTGGCCGATTTTCTCCTGAAGTGTCATCTTCCCTAACAGATTCTCGACCTTTTTCTCTATCTCATCTTTTCCTGTTTCCTTTTCTCCGGATGAAACACAAGAAAAAAAAGAAAATGTCGCCACCATAAGAGAAGCCGACAGTAAGTATATTTTATTTTTCATAAACAAATTATTTACATTTCAGGAAAGGCATTCCAATGATATAAATCACTGAAAAGCCTTTCCTCATTGTGATTAATATGGATTCTGTGTCAAAGTTCCAGCAGACTTATCGATTTCACTAGACGGTATAGGCAAGTACTTTTTGTTATCTTTATAACCACGACTTCCTAAAACCTCATTAGCTTTTCCTGAACGTACCAAATCCCAGAAACGCTTACCTTCACCATACAACTCAAGATGTCTTTCTTCCAAAACATTATCAATATTGGCAACAACCTTATGAGCTCCCAAATTTTCTACAGTAGTACGATAAGCTCTGGCTCTTACCTGATCCAGATAATTTTGTGCCTCGGCAGTATCGCCTCCAGTACGCAATATCAGTTCGGCTGCATTCAATAATGTTTCAGCATAACGGTATACACGTAAGTTATTTCTATAATTCAAGTCCTTGTCACCCGTACACTGACTATTTCCACCCTGGCGAGGTAAATATTTCAACAAGAAATAACCAGTATCTTCATAGCGCGGTGTATACGAAGCATTCGGATGAGTTTCTTGATATTTTGCAAAATTCAAAATACCGCCGTCCTTACGCTGGTCATCATCGTCGTAAGAATTATACAAGTCCGGATTCACGGTACCAAATCCCCATCCGCCTGCAAACTTTTCATCTTTACATTCGTTTATTCCGATCAGAGTAGGAAGAACTGTACCACCGGCAGCAATCGGATTTCCCCAGCTACGCTGAGCATTCAGATCGTGATAGTTTATTTCCCAAATGGATTCTTCACACCATTCGCCTGCATCTTCCCACATTCCAGCAAAATCATCATGCAGACTATACAACTGAGAAGATATAATAGAGCGCATATCCGACAAGACTTCAGCATAACGGCTTTCATCGTTCTGATACATCACAACTTCTGCTTTCAGCATTTGTGCGACAGCTTTGGTAACTCTTCCTTTCATTGTAATATCAACAGATTCTGGCAAGCGATTTTCTCCCAATGCATAATCCAGATCTTCTATAATTTTCGGATACACTTCATCTGCTGAAATTTGCTCTACCAAATAAGGAGAAGTAGAAGGATTCACGGTATAATAAGGTATGTTTCCCCACAATTTCCACAGCCATGTATAATAATAAGCTCTCAGAAAATGTGCTTCAGCCAAATAACGTTCCTTATTTTCCTGAGATATACCAGGAATACCATCCATTTTTGCCATAACAATATTGGCACGGTTGATTCCTGAATAAAATACACTCCATAAACTACTGCAAACGATTTCGGGAGTAGCTGTAAACTTATGCATGCGATGCCAGTGCTCATTATCTTGCTCTGTTGAACCTCCGGCATAAATATCGTCCGACATAACATCTGCAACCAGATTCAAAGGATTATACTGTCCCAGTCCCCAGTCAGGCCACTGCAAAGGATCGTAAGCAGCAACCAGTGCACTATAAATACGTTCTTCCGAGTTATAATACTCATCCTCGCTTATATTCACGGTAGGATATACTTCCAGAAAAGAATCACTGCAAGAAGCCAAACTCATTAGTGCTAAAGCACCACATATAAAATATTTTTTCATTTTTTCTCAGTTTAAAAGTTAGAAAGTAATATTTGCGCCAACTGTAAATGTCTTGGCCTGAGGATAAACTCCTTTATCAACACCTAAAGAAGTACCACCTGAAGAAATTTCCGGATCGAAACCATCGTAGCCTGTAATTGTAAACAGGTTTTCAGCTCCAACGTATACACGCAAATTCTGCACAAAGAATTTTGTTGTTACAGCCTTAGGCAAAGTATATCCTAACTGAATATTCTTCAGACGTAAGTATGAACCGTCTTTTATATACAAATCAGAAGACAACCAGTTTCCATTTTCATCATTTTCACTCAAACGAGGATATTTGTTGGAAGTACCTTCTCCGTGCCAGCGGTCTAACATATAAGAAGGCAGGTTAATGCTCTTCAAGTCAATACGGCGAGAACCATCAAAGACATCATTACCGATAGTACCCTGGAAGAAAGCATTCAGGTCGAATCCTCTCCAGTCTAAAGCGATAGAGAATCCTACAGTCCAGTCTGGCATACCTTTACCGATCTTCACACGGTCTGCGTCATCAATCTTTCCATCTCCATTCGCATCAACAAAACGTACATCTCCTGGCTGTGCATTAGGCTGGATTTTCTCTCCCTTTGAATTTACATATGAATTGACTTCATCCCAATTCTGGAAGATACCAGCAGTTTTCTTTCCATAGAAGAACGGGAAAGGTTCTCCGTTTTCGGCACGTGTAATTGTTCCGATATTCTGGATAGCATCATAGTTAGCCCAACCTTCGGCATTACCCAGTTCGATCAGTTTATTTTTCAGGTAAGAAGCATTGGCTCCGAATTTAACATTCAAATCAGAAACCTGGAATCTATAAGACAAATCCATTTCAATACCAGAGTTTTCCATCTTACCCACATTACCCATCGGAGGAGTATCACCAACATAAGCAGGCAACGGCATCTGCATCAGCATACCATCTGTTTTCTTCTTATACCAGTCTACTGTAAAAGTAAGTGCATTACCCAAAAATCCGAAATCCAATCCCAAATCAGTCTGGCTGGTTTCTTCCCATTTCAAATCAGGGTTAGGCAATCCATTAGGTTTAGCTCCTACCACAATAGCTTCATTGCCGTTAGCACCAAAAATATAATTGTTACCACTGTTCATAATGGCTGTATAGCGGAAGGCATCAATACGTTCATTACCATTCTTACCCCAGCTTGCACGTAATTTCATAGAAGTAAGCCATTCAGGACGTTTTTCCATGAATTTTTCATTTGTGATATTCCATCCTAAAGATAATGAAGGGAATACAGCATATTTGTTATTCGGGCCAAAGTTAGATGAACCATCCCGACGTATTGTTGCCTGGAACATGTAGCGTTCAGCATAGTTGTAGCTGACACGAGCAAACATAGATGCCAGTGTTGAAAAAGGCTGAGCTTGTCCTGTAGCTTCCTGATCGGCTTTTGTTCCTTGTCCGAAGTTGATGTTGGCTTTATCAGGATCCAGAGATTGCAAATTGTAGTTCTTTCCCCACAAGGTACGTCCCTGATATTTCTTTGCAGACTGTCCTAATATAACAGATACTGAGTGCTGTCCAAAGGTCTTGTCATACGACAATACATTTTCCAGCTGCCATGTATATCCTCTGTTCATGCCCGACCATGCAGAAGACTGAGTCTGACTGTTGCTCTTTCCCAGATAGTAAGGATATATCCAGCCATCATTTCCCCAGAATGCCAAATCAGCACCATAAGTTGTTTTAAACTTAAGATTGTCCCACAGTTGAAGTTCACCCCAGAAAGAAGCGACGAATTTATCAGAGTTGTTTACATCTCCCGGCAGCTCCAATTGAGCCAGCGGATTGGTTATTTCGTTATACGCATCACCAACAATGGTATAAACATTTCCATTTTTATCTTTTATTGCTGTAGGATATTCTTTCAATACAGCTTCAGGATCTTCAGCATACACAGGGAGTGTAGGAGCAATCATCAGCGCACTACCCAACGGACCACCTTTTTCATTGTTTGTATCAACTCCTACTGATTTAATACGAGTATAACCGATATTGGTTCCAATTTTAAATGATGAAAGCCAGTTACGGTTTTTAGTCTGATCGAACAATGTATAATTAGAATTCATACGTAAAGTGAAACGTTCGTAATTTGAACGATCGAAATTACCTCCAACAATACCGTCTTGCTTGAAATATCCTGTTGACAAAAAGTATGAACCTTTATCAGAACCTCCGCTGACACTTATCTGGTGATTCATTATCGGTGCATTAGAGTTGAACAAAGCATCTTGCCAGTCTGTTCCCTCTCCTGCTGCTTCCGGATTGGCATAAGGAGCATCTTTGCCTGAGTTAACAGCCATTTCATTCATCAACGTTTCGTACTCAACAGCATTAAGAACATCTCTCTTTCTCCAAGGATTTTGCCAACCGTATGAGAAGTCATAGCTAATAACAGCTTTTCCTTTGCTTCCTCCTTTTGTAGTAACCAATACTACACCATTGGCAGCACGAGCACCATACACAGCAGCAGAAGCTGCATCTTTCAATACTTCGATAGATTCTATATCAGAAGGATTCAAATAATCGATACCACCATCAACCGGCATACCGTCAACGATGTAAAGAGGGTCAGAATTGTTTATGGTACCAATACCACGAATACGTACCTTTGCAGCATCACCAGGCTGTCCGGATGCAGAAGTAACCGTTACTCCTGAAGTCTGTCCCTTCAACATATTATCTACACGGGTAGGAGTTACATTTTTCAAATCGTCAGAGCTAACCCGGCTGATAGATGCTGTCACAACACTTTTCTTTTGAATTCCATAACCTACTACAATGACTTCATCCAAAGTTTCGGTGTCTTCTTTTAAAATAAAATTCAAAGGTTGTGTACCTGTTGCCTTTTTCATTTGCGTTACATAACCAATGTACGATACTTCAATTTGAGAACCATCTTCTACATTGGCAATACTAAAATTACCGTCAAAATCGGTTATCACACCATTGGTAGTTCCCTTCACCAAAACGCTGGCTCCAATTACCGGCTCGCCCGATGAATCTTTGACGTTTCCACTTACTGTTATTTGTTGTGCAAACAAATGAACAGAAAAACACAATAAACAACATAGAGACAATACAAACCGAGTAATCTGTACCGGTTGAAAATTGTTCTTCATACTAGTAAATTTTTTAGTTAACATAATAGAATATTTGATTAAAAATTCTGGAAGCAAAATTAGATACTAAAGGACGTTAATCTATTCTAAAGTAAAGTTAACAAGTAAGATTATAAAAAGGTAATACACTGATTATCAACACATGTATAAAACCAACAGGTAAACTATACGACTGACATATAGAGTGACTTATACGCCTTTACAAGTCTGAAAAGCAGCTTTCGGGAATGAGATTTACCTCTTCTTCTCATTACAACAGGAAAGAACAAGGTTTTCTAAAACATGAACAGCACAAAAAAACAGACCATAGCACACTACAAAATAGCGTGTACTATGGTCTGTTCTCAACCGGAAGAAAAACTTAAATCAAGAAGTTCTCTCCGCTAAAAAAGTCTATTTTGAATTTCCTATTACTTGCCTCCTCTTCCCAACAAGCGGACAGCTTCGGCAAATTTATCTTTAGGTATAATTGCTTTATTGCGCATGCGCAACCTATGATTGTACACTGTTTGAGGAGAACAATGCAAAAAGTCGGCAATCTTGACACTATCATTTATACCCAATCTGACCAATGCATAAATACGAACTTCCGTGTTCAGTTCGCTTGCATCTTTCAATAAAATCTGCTCTTCAGGACGAAGCAAAGAATTTAAATCCGCTACAAAGTCAGGATAAACCCGCAAAAAGATAGCATCAAAATTGGCATAAAAGTCTTTAAGTTCGTTTTGAGTCAATGAAGAGTTATCAGTCAATTGTCTTGCCTCTTCAAACTGACCAGTCTTTAGTTTACGGTTAATGTTTTTCCGATACTCATCCAGCTTACTGATATAGTTCGAGCAAATAGAGAACACATATCCGATATATTCTCCTTTTACATCATTCGACTCTTGAAGCTTCTGGTTAGCACTTCTAAGCAGTTCATTTAAATTCTGAAGCTCCTGATTGGCTAAAGCCAGCTGTTTATGCATCTGTGAAAGTTCAACAACATGTTGATTAAGAGAGTGATTTGCAGAATCCAGTTCTGTACGCGACTTTCTCAACTTTTTCGTCTGACGATAAAGACCAATCAAGGCCAGTACCAGGATTATCGAGAAAAAAGTAACTACATACAAATAATTTTGCAATGAATTACGCCATCTTATATCACGTTGCTGATAATTAGCATATATCTTATCCAATTCTGTAGATATATTAATGATACGCACCCGGTTGGGATAAAGCAAAGCAGCCTTCAAGCAATAATTCATGTAAGCATACGCGCGGTCAATATCTCCTGCATCATACAATAACGATGAAAGTTCCTGCAACGAAGCAATATCGCGATTGCAGACTCTCAAATCAGCCATTGCCGAATAAATCAGATAAATCATGGTTTTTTCTTTATCTCCTATCCGCTTATACATATTCGAAAGTCCATAAGCGTTCATTGCATCCAGCCGTGTATTATGCTGAGAAGACAATACAACGTTCTCTAAGGCCGAAAACAAGCTATCTCCAGGAGAGAGTTCATTACATGACGCTACACACCACCAATAAAGGGGATCTTTCGGACGGACTAAGGCCAACATGTGCTTATTGGCATTTTCGAACTCATTATAATACTTATTATTAACCTGCTTCTGGTCGCCCATATATTGCCCTAAATGCGAATACAGGTAAGAACGCTGATAGTAATACGAGAGTTTCAGTCCGTCAGACAAACTGGTAGAATCAACTTTTTCCAGCACTTCACCTGCTTCTTTTAACAATCCTGTTGCAGCAAACATAAACGAACGGTTTATCAGCCATTCATCCTGCCAGTCCTTCTTTTTAAGTTCGGTAGCAATCTGTATATTACGGTCAACGTATTTCATTGCGGAATCAGCATTGAATACGAAAGATTCGTCATATAGCATTTTATTTATCCAGAATTCCTCTTCAAGATTGGCGGCATTCGATAACTTTTTCTTCAATTGCGCTATTTTAAGCTCTTTCTGCGATGCCAACTCTCCAGTTTGTACTAATATAGAATCGAGTGTAGCAAGAAGCTGCGGAATCTCTTTTTCCACCGATTCCGCATAAATCCATCCAATCCAGTTAACTAGCAGCCAAAATAAAATGTGCTTCCTCATAATATCTTTTATATTAGTGCAAAGTTAACCAAAATTCAGAAAAAAAGATTAAAATCCGTTTCGCAATATTTACCAGTCAGGCATAACTTCAACAAAAAAAATTTCCTTTACACGCTTACTTCATGACAAACACAAAGTTTACGCATAAAGGAAATTTTCCTGTATAGTATATGTCAATTATCAGAACAGCTTGCTAGGATATTCTCCAGAGTCGGCAAGAGCCTGCAATTTATCAACTACACCCTGACGGTCGGCTGCATATGTTACTCCAAACCAGCGAGAAGTAGTATCAAGAACTTCTACTGTAGCAGTACCATCGTTGATCAGCTTATTGACCATGAGCGGAATGTAGTATTCAGCTTTAGGCTTATCGATGTTTTCTTTCAGGAAGTCGATGAAATATTCTTCAGAGTAGTTGAAATAGTCAGGAGTGAAGCCCCACATATTCATTGAAACCGGAGTATTATCTTCGATGCCTACCCATTCGCCATTTTCATCTTTATAAGAAACGACACCGTTAATACGCATAATTTCAGTACGTTCTACTACTGTTGTCAGATGTCTGTTTTCGTCGGTAGAACAGATACCGCGAGCTACTGTACCACTTTCACTCAGGGTATTTCCAACACGGAATCCTACCATACAATATGTATTCTTAGCTCCTTCAGGAAGTTCAGACAAGAATTTACCGATTACGGCAAAACTGTCACGTCCGTAGAAGTCGTCAGCATTGATTACGGCAAAAGGTTCACGAATAACTTCCTTACCCATCAACACTGCATGGTTTGTACCCCATGGTTTTACACGTTCAGCCGGACAAGTAAATCCTTCAGGAAGCTTGTCGATGCTTTGAAATACTACTTCTACTGGAATATGGTTTTCGTACTTGCTGATGATTTTCTTACGGAAATCTTCTTCAAAATCTTTTCTGATTACGAATACAATCTTTCCAAATCCGCCACGGATAGCATCAAAAATGGAATAGTCCATAATTGTTTCACCATTGGGTCCCAGACCGTCAAGCTGTTTCAAACCTCCATAACGACTTCCCATTCCGGCAGCCAGAACAAACAAAGTTGGTTTCATAATATATCTTTTAAAATTAAGTTATAGCACAAAGGTAAAGAATTTATATAAATACAACTAAATAGTTCCAGAACAAAATGAATACTAATTCGGTTATTTTATATAAATTCGCACAAACAATACAGCTTGACTTGGCCTATGAAAAAATATCTGCGATGGACAGGGATCGCCGTAGCATCTCCGTTCATATTATTTATATTGCTATGTATTCTGATATACATACCTCCTATTCAGAATTTTCTGGTAAACACGGCTACACGCTACGCTTCCGAAGCCACAGGTATGCAAATCTCGATAGGAAGAATCTCTCTTTCATTTCCGTTAGATTTGGTAGTAAACAATACCGTAATTATCGACAAGCAGGATACCATACTGAATGCCAAGAAATTAACAGCAAAAATCCAGTTGACTCCCCTGCTGAGAAAGAAAATCGAACTTGACGGTCTGGAGTTGAGCAAGGCATCTGTAAATACGGCAAACCTCATCGAAGGTATGACGCTGAAAGGAAATCTGGGAGAGCTATTCGTATCCTCACATGGCGTAGAGCTCGATCCGGAAACTGCCATTGTCAACACTCTTTCTTTAAAGGATACTCATTTATCCATCTGCATGGCCGATACTACAGCCTCAGATACGACCAGCTCGCAACCGGTTTTCTGGAAAATACAACTGAAAAATGTTGATTTCGAAAACGTTTCGTTTGCCATGCAAATGCCGCTGGATACATTCAGCATGTCAACATCGCTCGAAAAGCTTTCTCTACGGAACGGACTGGTCGACTTGCATAAGTCGGCATACTCGGCAGGTTCACTTAAACTGACAAACGGTAGTGCTTATCTTGATACCAATACACTTCCTGCTGCCGAAGGATTCGATGCATCGCATATCGGAATAACCAACATCAAGCTGGATGTAGATTCTGCCTACTATGCCGGAAATGATATCTATGCCAATATACGCGACTTCAACTTAAAGGAACGCTCCGGACTGGAAATTGTTTCAACAAAAGGAAAACTGGTATCGGATGCCAAGACACTGAAAGTTCCGTCGTTGCAGATAACAACCCCCGATTCGTATCTCGAATTCAGCGCATCTATGGACTGGGAGGCGACTGATGCTGAAAAAGACGGTATGATCAATGCTCGTCTGATGGCTGACATCGGCAAGAATGATTTACTGAAGGTTATCACCGGAATGCCAGAAGATTTCATTAAAAAATATCCGTCTGCCCCATTGCAGATACGTGCCGGCATAGACGGAAACTTGAAGGAGATTCGTCTTACCACGCTCTCGGCAAGCATTCAGGATGCTTTCCGTGCACAGGCTACGGGAAGTATTACGTTGCCTATGGACAGTCTCCAGAGAAACGGAAACATCAACTTATCGGTAGAAACGGGCAACTTGAACTTTGTAGAAAGTATGCTCAGCGGTGTCGTACTGCCACATGGCATGAAACTGGAAGGAGAAGCTTCAGTCAACGGCAGTCTGCTCGGAGCAAACATGCAGTTCTTTCCGGGCAAAAAAGCCAACGTTATTTTAAAAGCTGACTATGATTTGCAAAAAGAAGGCTATCTGGTCGACCTGAATATCGACAGCCTCAACATACACGAGTTTATGCCGCATGATTCGATATTCGGACTTTCGGCTTCACTGCATGCCGAAGGAAACGGATTCGACTTTTTCTCTCCGAAAACATCCGCTCTGCTGAAGGGTGAGGTTTCACACTTCCGGTATGGCTCGCTTCTGTTCTCCGGAGTCACACTCGATGCCGGCCTGAAACACTCTCAGGCTTCAATGATGCTGAATGTCAACAACCGTGCAATAGACGTATCGGCCAATTTGCAGGTATTGCTTCAGCCGAATATGATAAAGGCCGACCTGAACACCCATGTGCGGCTGTTAGACTGGCAGGCGTTGTCACTTATGAGCACGCCTTTCAGTTCGTCGATGAACATCGAGGTGCATGCACAGACGGATATGAAGCAACGCCACAAAGCACGTGCTACCGTCAGCGGTATACAGCTCGTAACAGCCGAAAGAAACTTCAGGACTAAAGACCTGCATGCCGGTTTCGATATGGCTACCGATTCGGTAAGGGGATATGTCAATGCAGGCGATTTGACTTTCCTGTTCAAATCGGCCAACAGCCTCGACAAGTTTATGAGCAAGAGCGACCTGGTAGCCAAGGAGTTTGGAGAGCAGTGGAAGAAAAAACACATAAATCAGCGCCTGATCAGAGAAATGTTGCCTTCGGCACAGTTGAAAGTATTCTCCGGATCAGACAATCCGGTGGCCAACTTCCTGGCTTCACAGCATGTAAACTACAATCGTCTGCGGGCCAGCTTCAGCACTTCGCCGGAAGACGGATTAAACGGTTCCATCGACTTGTACGGCTTGCGGACCGACAGTCTTCAACTGGATACGATTTACTTCAAGACGTTGCAAGACTCTGTGCAGGTGAAATTCTACAGTGGTGTAAAGGCTCTTGCCAACAAACGTCAGGAAGCCTTCGACATTTCACTGAACGGATATATCGGATCTACCGATGCACAACTGGCAATAGGTTACCTGAACGGTAAAAGAGAAACCGGAGTTGATCTCGGTCTGAAGGCACAGCTACGCCCCAACGGCATCAGCATGCACATCACTCCGGACAATCCTACTCTGGTATATCGTCCGTTTAAGGTGAACCCCGACAACTATATCTATCTGAGCGATGAGGGACGTATCCATGCCGACGTCAAGATATACGATGAGAATCATTCCGGATTATCCTTATATTCTACTCCGGACTCTCTCGTACAGCAGGATCTTACCGTAGCTCTCAACCAGATAGACATAGCTGAGTTCCGGCGCATCATCCCATATATGCCCGACATAGCCGGCTTTATCAACGCCGAGGCACACTATATACAAAGCGAGTCGAGCATGCAAGTTGCAACCGACATAGGAATCAACAACCTTGCCTACAACAAACAACAGCTGGGCAACTGGGAAATGAGTGCCGTATATCTGCCTAAAGAAACAGGAGAACACAGCATAGACGGCTTCCTGATGCTGAACGACGAGGAAATAATGAGCCTGAACGGAACGTACCTTTCTGCCACGGGGAAAAATGATAAAGATAATCTGACGGCAGATGTGAACCTGCATCATCTGCCGCTGAAGGTAGCCAACGCATTCATTCCCGATGATATGGCCAGACTGAAGGGCGACCTGGACGGTTCGATTTCCATTGAGGGTTCCACGTCACAGCCCGTCTTGAACGGAGAACTGGGACTTGACAGTGTAATAATCAATATTCCACAGGCTTCACTGAACCTGCAACTCGACAACCGACCGCTGAAGATTGAGAACAGCCGACTGAAATTCGAACGCTTCAACATCTTTACCAAGGGAAAGACACCGTTCAGCATAGACGGTTACGTAGATATGACCGACATGGCTGCTATGGATATAAACCTGAAAATGGAAGCGCATAACTTTGAGCTGATCAATGCCAAACAGACCAAAGAGTCGCTGGTACACGGTAAGATTTATGTCGATGTAAATGCCATGCTGAAAGGACGGCCGGATGCCCTTACCATGAGAGGCAACATGAATATTTTAGGAAGCAGTGATTTCACTTATGTACTGAAAGACTCTCCGCTGACCGTAGAAGACCGTCTGAACGAAACTGTCACGTTTGTGGACTTCAGCGATACGACTCACATAGCCAAGCCTCACATTCCTGCCATGTCGCTGGGAGGTATGGACATTTTGATGACACTTCACATCGACGAGGCTGTGCAGGCACGTGTCAACTTAAATGAAAGCGGAAGCAACTACATGCTGCTGGAAGGTGGAGGCGACTTGTCGTTCCAGTATCAGCCCGACGGCAACATGCTGCTCAACGGCCGTTATTCGCTGATGAGCGGAGAAATGAAATACGAAATGCCTATCATCCCGCTGAAGACTTTCTACATTCAGGATGGAAGCTACATCGAATGGACCGGAAACGTTATGAACCCGAATCTGAACATAAAGGCTTCGGAACGGGTGCGTGCGTCGGTTTCTTCCGATGGAGAAAGTACGCGTATGGTAAACTTCAACGTGGGAGTGAATCTGACAAACCGTCTGGAAGATCTGGGCTTTACCTTCACACTCGAAGCTCCCGACGACGGTGCCATGCAGAACGAACTCGCTGCCAAATCGGCCGAAGAGAAAAACAAGCTGGCTGTCACCATGCTGGTTACGGGTATATATATGTCAGAAAGCAATACCGGAGGCAAAGGATTCGACACCAACAGTATGCTGAACTCGTTTCTGCAAAGTGAGATAAACAAGATAGCAGGAAATGCACTGAAAACAATAGATATAAACTTCGGTATGGAAACGACCGATGAAGGCGAAACCGGAAATACCCGTACGGATTATAACTTCCAGTTTGCCAAACGATTCTGGAACAACCGCTTCCAGGTTATCATCGGAGGAAAAATATCTACCGGAAACGATGTACAGCAGCAAGACGAGTCGTTTATCGACAACATTTCGCTGGAATACCGTCTGGACAACAGCGGTACACGCTACATCAAGATTTTCCACGACAAGAATTACGAAAGCATACTCGACGGTGAAGTGATAGAAACAGGAGCCGGTATCGTACTGAGAAAGAAAGTGAGCAAACTAAGCGAACTGTTCATCTTCCGCTCCCGCAAAAAGAAACAGCCCGAACAAACAACAGAAAACTGATTGAAGCATAATTACATATCCATGAAGAAATATAAAACATATCATATCCTGACGCTTCTGCTTGCAGCCATGATGGCTGTATCATGCTCTACGACAAAGCACTTGCCGGAAGGGGAAACCTTGTATCTGGGATTGAAGAAAGTAACCATCAACAACGAAGACAAGAGCAAAGCAGGACAAAAGGCACTTGCCGAAGCGGAAGGAGCTATCAGCATTGCTCCGAACAACGCCATCGTGGTAAAGCCCAATATCCGTTTTCCGATACCTTTCGGACTATGGATATACAATCGCTTTGAAAGGTATGAAAAAGGCTTCGGAAAGTGGATATTCAAAAAACTGGCTGCCAAACCGGTATATGTTTCTACCGTAAATCCAGAAACCCGAATAAAAGTAGCGTCCAATCTGCTGCACGACTACGGGTATTTCGACGGAAAAGTAACTTACCGGGTAGACAGTACCCGTAACCCGCGGGCTGTAAAACTGAGTTACGACATCGATATGGGAAATCCGTACTACATAGATACCGTGACATACGAAGGATTCAGACCACAAACCGACAGTCTGATTCATGCCCATTTCGACGAACGGCTGATACACAGCGGAGATAATTTCGACGTGACGGTCCTGAATCAGGAACGGCAGCGTCTGATAGACCTCTTCCGCGACAACGGATACTACTACGCAAGAAATGAATTCATCACTTTCCTTGCCGATACAATCATGCGCAAAGGGTACGTCAAGTTAAAGATTGTACCCCGACAAAGTATTCCCGAAGAAGCCCTCCGCACGTATCATATCGGACATACTTCTGTGTACCTGACGGGATATAACGGTGAACAGCCTGACGACTCACTGAAGCTGCGCAACTTTACCATCTATTACTCCGGAAAGAAGCCGGGCATCCGCTACGGAGTGCTGCGCAAGCGTTTTCTGTACCGTAAGGGAGAAGTCTATTCGCAGACCAGACAAAACTATACCCAGGAAGCTCTGGCACGACTGGGTGTGTTCAAGTTCAGCGAGTTTCAATATACTCCCCGTACAGGAGCAGAAAAAGATACACTCGACGTACGCGTGAATGCCATGTTCGACTTGCCCTACAACAGTGAGCTGGAGCTTAACGTCACTACCAAGAGTACCAAGCAGACCGGTCCCGGAGCCATATTCAACCTGTCGCGTAAAAACTTCCGCCGCATGGGAGCCTCACTCAATCTGGAGCTGAAAGGTTCATACGAATGGCAGACCAGCTCAACCGTCGACGGCGACAAGTCTGTCATGAACTCCTACGAACTGGGAGCAGCCCTGTCACTGGAGTTCCCTCGCCTTGTACTTCCGTGGGTACGCGACCGCATTGACCCGTTCCGTTTCCCGTCGCAAACGAACTTCAAGATTTATGCCGAACAGGTAAACCGTGCCCGATACTTCAAGATGCTGTCTTTCGGAGGAACCGTTTCGTACAGTTTCCGTCCGTCCAGAAGCATGAAACATACCGTAACACCGCTCCATCTGGCGTTCAATCATTTGCAGCACCGTACGGCTACATTCGACTCGATTGCACAGGCCAACCCCATGCTGTTTCACAGTCTGGACGACCAGTTCATCCCTTCGGTCACCTATACCTTTACCTACGATGATTCATGGCGTCACCGCCGGATGCGAATATGGTGGGAAAACTCTTTCAGCTCGGCAGGTAATGTCACCTCACTTATTTATGCAGCCTTCGGCAAGAGTCTGAAAGAAAGAGAAAAGAAATTCCTCGGAACTCCATTTGCACAGTTCCTGAAGTTCTCGAGCGAGATACGACCGCTTTACTACATCAACGACAAGCAGCAGATTGCCGGACGACTGATGGCCGGAGTAATCTGGGCATACGGTAACAAGACCATTGCTCCCTATAACGAACAGTTCTACGTAGGAGGAGCCAACAGCATACGTGCTTTCACGGTACGTTCTATCGGTCCCGGACGCTTTCATCCGGCCGAAAACGCAGCCTATTCGTACGTAGACGAAACGGGAGATATCAAGCTGGAAGCCAACCTGGAGTATCGCTTCCGCATTTTCTCCAACCTTTTCGGAGGCAATCTGAACGGAGCATTGTTTCTCGATGCCGGAAACGTATGGCTGATGCGGAAAGACGAAGCACGTCCCGATGCGCAGTTTACGTTCAACAAGTTCTTCGACAATATTGCACTGGGAACGGGTCTGGGTATCCGATACGACTTGTCTTTCCTTGTACTTCGCCTCGACTGGGGAGTAGCCTTGCACGTACCTTACGAAACAGGAATCTCCAAATACTACAACATACCGAGCTTCAAGGACGGAATGGGTATCCACTTCGCAATCGGCTATCCGTTCTAAAATTAGAACAAACTATATGCAGAATACAGGAAAACCCACTGAATTCTGAAACAATATCCCCAACTTGCTAAATAAGTTGGGGATATTGTTCTTTTATTAACAAAATGTAATATAAATACCTAATTAAAGATAATAGAATTCATAATCTGCCATTCATGACGAGCATCAAGCACAAGCACTCCGGCTGAACTTAAATCGATAGGCTCATCTTCACCATAATTCTGCGATTGCCTCTTTTCCCCCATCGTATACAAACGATTACGTACAATACTAAAACAAGTTTCTGTATCAATATTATCGAGTTCGGTAATCACAGTACGTCCGTTCTCCCCATCAGGCAACGATACCAATGTACGGTCTTCACCTGCAGTTTCGTAATTACGTAAAATAATATCCCAATACTTTATCACTCTTCCTTCCGCATCAAGCATCTGCATTTGGAAAGTAGGTATTCCTTCTTCCACATCTCGCTGCGTCATAACAACCGAAACCCAAAAGCTATCACCGAACACCGTACCCCTCGGTAATGAAATCGTCCCCTTAGGATAGGCTTCCTCATCAGTCCGCCAGTTCGTATCGGCACTATCCAGATAACCATCACCATTCATATCCAGCGGCAACTGCACATTCTCTGTATTACCTGGAAACCACTTGCACAAATCAACCTCATATACAGAAAACGCATTGTTCACTGCCGATCCTGCCAGTGCACAGTCATAATCCATACGCGGATTCATGCCGTTTATCACATTATCCTTATGAAAATCGAAAGCATCGTCCACACTTCTGAATCCTCCGAAGATAATAGTCTGATTACGTTTGGTCGCAACTAGCCGCAGCTTAGCCACACTACTGCCGTTTACCTGCACCGGCACACGGGTAAAATAGCCGAACGTACCCGCTACCTGCCGGCGAGCTACCATCAGTCCATGCTGTGCCTCTGCTTCAGCACTCAGCTTGGAAAGAATCACTCCATTTTCCACCCAAAAAATTTCTGCACCTGCAAAAACTTCTTCAGCATACCCTCCATTAGGGATAGTTACGGTTTCAGTCTGATTGTAATAATCTCCTACTTCTACACCTTTAAACGGCTCATAGCCTCCGTAAGTTCCGCTTTGGTAACCAATTACATATGCCATGTAATTCTTTCCTTCCTCCAGACACTCACTGCCGGTAAGCGTAATCGTGGCATACCGTCCCTGTCCGTCTTCCGTACTCCAGGGATAACTTGCTTTGTTATCCGGATTACTCCAGTTTTCAATCGTCTTTTTATATACCACCTTTGCCGGGCTCTGATACTCCACAATCAGTATACTGAGCTTGTCGAACGTCTGCGTAGGTGTAACGCTCGAAATAGGACGGCGTGATGCGACAGTAGCCGGATTCACCCCTTCTCCACCTTCAAAAAGCTCGCCCACACTTTCTACCGCTACAGTAAACATCTGCTGCAGTGGCTTCCCATTCTGTCCTTCTGCATCAAGCGACGACGAATCGCTGCAGGCAGAAAGAAGCATCAGGACGATGCCTGACATATAAATCAATCTAGTATATTTCATAAGTTAATCATCCAATTAAGAAACTTCATACCCTTGTAACTACCTTACACAGTGCCAATTGTTATTGCAACACGCCAGAACAACCAATAGGATGTGACGGAGTTCCCAAACAATAAAAATGATTTGCCTCAATCGGGAAAAGATACTTGTCGAGGTCGTCGATAATACCTGTGCCTATATCAGTTTCGTCTTCGAAATCAAGCCCGTCGCTATTTTGCCAAGGCTTTATCAACCGTACCTTTTTGCTGGAACCTACAATACCGGTCATGGAGGTAGTAACAAACTCCGCTACAAGCGTATAGTCGTACAGCTCCCTGTCTGGGATATTGACAGGCAGCATAAATGCCGTCAGGGAACATTTGTAAGCATAATCAGAAACGACTCCCGTACTAGATCCCGGAAGATATAAATCATCCTTTGTAAAGGTCTTATCCATCAGTACCCTGCCCTCTTCGTTGAAAGAATCATTCCCGTAAGGGCTGGTAATATAATCTGTAATTCCACTTGCTGCTGGAGCACTGGGCAATAGTTTCACTTGTGTATTCTGTGAATTATAAAGCAATATTCTCACGCGCTCTACTTCCTTCGGAATCAGATTCAGGCAAACCTGCAGACCTGCGACTCTGCGCCACAAATTAATCTCACCAATATTCTTGTCACTCTCCGATGCTGGCTTGAAATCTACGTACCCCGTAAAGAATTCCGAATGTGCCATATCAGTCGGAGTTTTACCTTCTTGAAGTGTAATCGGATCAATCAGCTTACTGCCTGTCTGAATAGACTCAGGCAAGCCATAGGTTTCTTTCGAGTTCATCCCGTCATAGTCTGGCATATTATCTTGCCCTGTCGCTCCATCTACACCTACCGCTACCAGCCGGTAAGTTTTTCCGACTACAAATGTATAGGCAAACGTATACTGAATTGCTGCTGTTTCAGTCGGAAGCGAATTAAAGTGTTCTCTCCATCCCACATTAAAGCGGGCTTTACACTCACCATCGGTCCCAGCTTCGTCCATTTCGTAAATATAGAGATATACATCCGTAACGTGCTGCACACCACGAATATTATTTCCATAATCTTCATCATAAACCGGCAAGGAAGTACGGGTTTGCAAGTCACTCTGAGCCGCAATGGTAACCGTTACTCCCTCAACAGTCTGTACCGGTTCATTCTCCTTGCTGCATGAGGCTCCCAACAGGAGGAAGCCACACACAGTCAGGGCATAAAATACAGCATGTATGAATTGTTTCATTTTCATAACCTACTTTCCTTTCATTCTTTTACGAGATAGAAACGTCCGTCATTACTCTTCATCGCACCTGCATTTACTGTAAGCGAAGTACCATCCAGCAGGTAGCGCTTTCCTGTCTGCTTGTCAACCAGTGTCCATCCCTTCCAGTTGCTGCCATAGTCCAAAGTGAATTCTGTCTGTTGCGAACCGTCCTTTACCATGAATCCTAAACCCACACGAGTTGCATTACTCATTTTCTGAATATCGAGCGCACGCTTGTCGGCTACGGTATACACCTTTACCTTCGGCATAAAGTCCTCGTCAATCAGTGAAACAATATCCTCCTTCGCATTGTATGCATCTGATGCTCCGGCACTGCGAATCAGCGAACAAGAACTTACAGAGTTACCCGATACAGCCGAGATTTTCATTTCGCCTGCTGCCGGAACAGAAGCACTGCGGGAACTTCTGGTTGCGGTACTTGCAGAAGGCTGTACAAACATATCCGAGGTATAAGTTATATTAACATTGTCTGAAGTATAACCTTCTAACGCCTCTACATAAAATGCCTGCAACGGTGCAATGGTGTTGCTCTGTTCTCCAGCTACATTAAAGCTTAAATCTCCGTTTTTACCTAAGGAAATTCTGACCAATCCCTCTTCTTCTCCGAAAACATTTTCAGAATCTATGATACGGATAGCTTGAACAGACTGTTTATTTTCTGTCAGGAATGTCTTTATATCCAGATAACTCATAAACGGATTGCCTGCCACAAAATAGGTAGCTCCTTTTCTATCATTCCGCAATTCAAAAGTAAATGAATTACCTACATTCTCCGGATTAAATCCACTCACTTCATAAGCAAATTTTCCATTCATATTTCTTGCCCCTTCCGGCAAAGTTTCTTCTTTAACCCATCTGCCGGAAAGTGTATAATAATTGTACTCGGTATATGCTTTCGGGAAACGAAGACGATAAGAAGTCCCATCTCCCTCATTTCCAACCATCATCTTGATGCCCTGTGCCTGCTCGTACGGCTGAGCCACGGCATTGAATGTACGACTCCAGTCGGCAGTAGCAACTACAGTACCGTTAGAATCAGTTCCAGAAGTTGCAGTTGTAACCGCACGACTGTACATTTTCTGACGTACTATCGGATTGTGTCGCACTTCACGATAAGTAGCCCCATTCAGCGGAGTAAAGTATGCCGGCATCTCAGGCGAAACAAACATATCGCCCGTAACCATGCCGTGAAGCGGAGTAGAAATCATATGATACATACCGCTTTGTACTTCCATTTCCACGTATGCACAGTCATACTCCAGATATTGTGTATTGAGTACAGCAGCTCCCGGTTCGAAATGAATATTCGCACAATAGTTACCGCCATAGAATTTATCTACACTACCCCAAGCATTCAAGTCAGGATAACGTGTGGCTCCTGCAGGAATCACCACATTAGTACATCCCCAAGGAGAACCGTCCGTCCAGTTGCTCCAGTTGTTCCAGTCGGTATCTGACGCATTTCTCTTCCAGGTAGTCTTCAGCGGATGTACCTGAGCACGCAGCCCGTTGTAAGTAGACAATCCCGAAATAGAATAATCGCCTACCGGCAATGACAATTCAAAGAAATAGCCCTTATCATCCTGCCGCAATTCAGCCTCCTGTTCTATCTTCTGTCCGTTGCCGTTATACGGATAGCAGGTAAATGTAAGTTTAGTACCAACTTTATCATCCTGAGCATCGACAAAGATACGTACATTGCCCAAATAGGTTGTTTCATCCACACAAACATGTTCGGTTATACTCTTATATGCAATGTCGGTTTCTCCTTGATCATCCGGTTCTTCCGCACAGTCGGGAATACCATTTCCGTTGGCATCCGGACGGATATAGAAACCCGACAGCCAGACTGTTTCGAGCGCATCTGCCAATGAAGGGAACGAAATACGTACTTCATCGTAACCCTGTAAAGGAGTAACCTCCATATAAGCCAGTCCGGCATCGCTTATCACCTCGATGGAAGCCAATCCGCCGGAAGTAGACTCACTTGCTACCGCCTGTCCACCATTGTATGCAGCTATTGTCACATTCTGAAGAACAGACGCATTCAGCACATATCCCGGCGTACGGAGTATGGCACCCAGCGGCTGTCCGCCTCTGATGGAATTAAATTTTACAGCCACGGTAGAACGGCTTATCAGGCTGACTCCAGCTACAATAGAAGCCGCTGTCTGCTGACTGTTGTCGATTACGTACGACAGGTTGTTCATGGTAGCCCCCACACTTGCCGCCGACGAAGATTTTGTTTCCGCATAGTTGATAGTCGCCCCATGCTTCTGTGCCGTGATCATTTCCATACAAGCCTCCGATGTCCCTGCATACTCTTCGCAAGTAGTGGGTTCGTAGAAAGCATAATACAAACGGAAGGTATTCAAATTGACATTCAGCAAGCCTGCAGTCCAAAGCTCCACCTGATCGAATGTCTTATCTGTTTCCACATAAAAACGTAACTTGCTTCCGTCGTTTCCTACCAGTCCCACTCCTATCGCGTCATTTTCTGCCGTCAGTCCGGAAAACACTTCTTCACCATCTTTATACAGTCTGATAAAGAAAAACTTCAAGACATCGGCACCCAGCAGCTGATTATTTGTCTGCATCACAAATCCCACGCGGGTCTTTCCTCCTTGCGGAGCAATGTCTTGAGAAGAATGTACACCAGCCAGACTGCCAAACTGAATCAAGCTCAATACATTGGTAGCTTCTGCATAATTAGTATAATCACCATCAACCAGATTCTGGCGGTTGTTTATCTTATTGAACAAAGAAATACCTCCCTGTGATCCACTAGATTCAACCACTGTATATTGTCCCTCATTTCCAGAAGTATTAATCATCATCGTATTACAACCCGCCACAGCTTCTTTTTTATTGCGATGAATCACCGCATACGACCATGAAGTTTCTTTTTCTTCTCGGGTATATACAGCCTTTACTACATAGTCACCATTTACTGTCATGCCGGTCATGTGGTTGCCCGATATAGAAGGAGATGTAGCTCCGCTGGGCCAACTAATAAGTGAATAGATTACAGTACCTTCCGATGGTGTCGGGAGGTTGTAATAATCGGTAGAAATGGTATCATTGCCAATGGTAAAATAAGAGGATACGTCTATCTCTACCGGGTCGCGGGAGTAGGCGTAATGAACTTGCACTGCTGATAACAAATTAATACCAGAAGGTAAATCAAGTTCCAATCTTCGGGTATCCTTTTTTGTTAATATCATGCTAAACTCTCTTGCGCCTCCTGCTAAAGCAGATACTCCGATACCACTTTCCGTATTAATGCTTTGAGGATTATTATCACCTGTGTCATAGGCATTTAATTTAGTAGCTCCTAAAGAAATAGAAGCTAATCCACCTCCCTTTGTATAATATCCTACTTCTGAACCAACGGGTATCGTCGCTCCAAAATCTACACGACAGGTGAGTCCACCCAAAAGTCCGCTTATAAGTTCACATACCGGTCCATCAGTTAGACTCTCGTTTACTAAATCTCCTTTCGACAAAGGATGTAGTGGTCTTTCCTGCTCAGCGTAAGGATATTCATGTTTTTCTGCCGCTATCTTTTTAGGATTCTCCCCCACAAACGCATAGTAGAATTCCAGTCCACTAAGTACTTCGACACTGATGGAAGCACAACCGATGCGTACCTCATCGAAAGGTTTAGTAGTAGTAAATGAAATTTCACTTAAACCTCCAGATACATTCAAGAGATTTAAGTTTAGTAACTGAAAATTTTCACCACTTCCTAATGTAGAGGAACCGTCTTGTTCTTCGCCTTTTAAATAAGTCTTTACCCAAAAGCCTTTCAGTACATCCAAGCTGAGCAGCCCACCCGGATCTTTATACAAGAATCCGACCTTAATGACATTAGAAGAATCGTAGTAAACACGATTGACATCTTTTACAGACAAAATTGGAAGCCCTGCATTTACCTCTGCCAATCCCTTCAGACTAACAAAGTTATCTAAGTTCTTGTCTACCAAATATTCCAACTTATTATCCGAGTTACTTAAAACGCCTACCAAATTCTTGGTTATCTGGTTGATTACTCTTCCTTCACCCACCAAAGGGACACGACAATTGGGCTTGTATGTAGCACCGTAGGTAGCATCCTGTACCACATCAAGTCCCGAGGTACTTGCAGCCTCAGCACGTGTTCCGCCTTGTTCGAAAGATTGCACCGAGGGAAGTAAATCCTCATCGCGGCATGAATAAAATACAACTGTCAGCAGTGCAGCCAGAAACAGCGGCACCGATGCAGACCATTTCTTTCCGGCTATTCGACAGGCGGAAAGAAAACTCCTTTGTCTGGATGTCTGGAAAAATACGCTCATTATCTTTAAATTTTATAGTTTTTACAATATTACTTCACTTCCCCGTCGTGCATAAAACAATACTACCTGCCTGCGGTTTTACGCGATTCTTTCTCTGAATAATGACGGAAAGCTGCCTGGCTCTTGCCTTCGGAATAATCATGAAAGACAGGCAGTCTTCCGGCTCCGATTCGTATCGTTCATGAGAAATCTCACTGTTGCCAACGTCTTGCAGAAGAGCTTTTTGTTACTTGACTTCGGAAATTCAAAAAACAGGGTAAAATAGTATTGCCTGAAAGTCAGGCAATACTATTTGATTTATCATTCTGAAAATTAATCCAATTCCATTCCGTGAATCACTTCCCAGTTATCGTTTACTGTCAATACAAGTTCTTGCTTGTTGTTCAATGATTCTGGTTTGTCATTTGGATTTTCTGGATTTGGATCTGGATCAACACCCGGCTTTTCGGGATTAGCTTCATCATTCATTCTGGTACCAATACCATACAAGTGGTTACGTACAAGGCTGTAGGTGTTTGCAAGTTCACCAGAAAGAGGAGTGCTCCAGTTAGTAGATCCACTATTCCAGCATGTAATTGTTTGCTTCAACTGTTCATCCGTTGAACCCAAATTCACTTTCCAGCTTCTAAGTACCTTTCCACCTGCATTTGTCAATTGCAAAGTCAAAGTCTGTTTTCCATCTACATGTGCAAACGGGATAACAAATTCACCACCAAAAGCAGAACCTTTCTGGAAAGTAGGATATGTACCAGCTGCAGGGCTGCTACTAGGTCTACATGGATTTTTCCAGTTTTCACCCGCATCAATCAAATTATCACCGTTATCATCCTTAATAGCAGTAAACCATTTATTCAAATCAATAGTGCTAATCACATAAGTTTCACGTCCAGATTTGCCATTGGTACCGTTTACTATATATTTTACATTAGCATCATTACCAGAACCATTTCCAGTAAGATCAAAGCTATTGAAATTACCAAGAACCAATGACTGATTCTGAGCACTTGCAACCAGTTTCAGATACTTGGCACCTTCCATAAAAGGAATATCTTTAACGTAGGCAAAAGCACCTGCTACCTGACGGTTCAGTACTACCGGTTTCTTGAAACCTTTTCCCTTTTCAACAGTCAATCCCATCTGTCCGGCAAAGATTTCTTCACCTGCAGTACTACATGGCAACACCATGTTTACGTTGAAAGCACTTTCTTTTGTAACATTTGTGACATTAGTCAAAGTATAAGCACTGCTATTGCTATAACCTACCGCATAAATCTGATAAGTACCGGCAGCAAGTTTATCTGCATCCTTCAGTTCAATAGTAGTCTGGCGACCGTGACCACCGGTAGTATATACTGTTGAAACATCATCAGTATTCCAATCAGAGATTCCTTTTACATATACCACCTTACCATCATTATCACAAATCCACAGCTTCACATTTTCAATAGTCTGTTTAGCCTCAGCACTATACAGCGGACGTCCGGCACGGGTAGCCAGTCCGTCGCCACCATTTTCCACCTGAAGTGTGATAATCTGAGCACCGTCAGCTACACTCTCTACGCCTGTTCCATCTTGTACATAGACAACTTCCTTATCGCAAGAGTTGAACGACAATGACGCCATCAAAGCCATTCCCAATAAGTAATTTTTCTTCATACTTAAAAATTTAAACTATAAATAATAACATTATCAATAATCGGTCAATCAATCCAGTTCCATACCGTGTAGTAACTCCCAGTTATCATTTACCCGAAGGTAAATCTCGAAGTCTCCCTCACCGCTTCCGCCTTCGTCTACATACACATACTTCAGGATGGTAATCTCGTTACGCCCCATGGTGATGTTTACGTCCTGTGGCTCCAGCGTAGGATAATAAGCAGCTCTGCCCTGACTTCCGGCTGCCGATTTGTCGATAAACATCACACTCAGCGTAGAACCTTCGTACGACGGCGACGGACACATCAGGGTTTCGCTCTTTATTTCACTGCGTATCTCCTGCCAGTCGAGCTCGGTATGTATATCGGTCAGGGTGGAATACTGGAAACCATTGTCTACAAAATTGTAAATATCCTGTATATCCTTGGTGGAGAAGTCGATGTTATCGGGAATTCCCTCCGCCTTGATAAGCAGGTCGCCCTTGGTACGCTCCATGGCAAGCGAATGTTCTTCGTTGCCGTAACGATAGTCGAACGTAGCACTTGCCAGATAGATGTCGTTTGCCGCCGCACCCACAGCTTCCATTTCTGCCGTAGTAGCATCTTCTCCCAGCGGTTCATCGCTCTTCATGTTTCCCCATACGGTAAGAGTATATTTTCCATACGGCAGCGACTCGGGAAGAGTGATAAGCTGAGTCTGATTATCGTTGTCTACCAGCGTATTTTTCTGCTCTGCCACTACCTTTCCTTCGGCATCGTGTACAATGTAATATAGCGTGCTCACGTAATCGCGAAACGGCAGGTTTTCTGCCTTGCGCTCCATCAGTCCCAGCTTCACGGCATCGTCGATGTTGAAGTAATTCTTATCTTTTACTGTAAGCGTAACCTGCAGCGGCGGACAGGGAGGAATGGAGTCGCGTATGCAACTGCTCCACAGAAGACACACAGCCACCGGCAATACATACAATATCTTTATTCCTTTACTCATAGTCTTTTCCTTCTGTCAATGCTTGAAATGCCGGTGTCGTAAGGTAAGGAAGGAAATCCGGCTCTGTTTGCATTCGTTCCTTTAATCGGCTGTCGGGCAGCGCATGTTCCAGACGGGCTGCTACCTCGTCTGCCTCTTTCTGCATACGTGCAGCCACCAGCGCACGTACGTATTCTGCCAGCGGAGTGTGGTCTTCGCAGCGATCCATAATGGAAGCCGCATGCTGTGTATCGCCAACACTGAGCGATACAACCGCCGCATTCACGTCTTCGTACCCTTGCATCAGCGTGTATGCCTCTTGCAGCTTTCTTTCCTGTGCCTTAAGCAATGCCAGGTTGTAGCGCGCCTGAGGCAGTTCGGTATTGACCTGAAGCAGCTCAATAGCTTTTTCGTTGTTTCCCTTATATACATATACGGCTGCCTTGGTATTCAGCACCTCGGGTGAATATTCTTTCAACCCGTTGAGCACAGCTTCTGCCTCGTTTGCCTTGTCTTCACGCAGCAGAAGTACCGCCAGATTATTGGCTGCCACCTGCGACTGCGGGAAGTAGTGCAGAATGGTACGGTATACCTCCTTCTTCTCTTCGGGAGTCTTCTTCAGGGTCGATACGCGCAACAGCTCTTCTTCATTGAAGGCATCGGGACGCTTGCCGTACATGTCGAGCAGTTCGGCATCGGTAGTGAAACTCTTCAGTGTATATGTATATACGTATTCTACCTTGCGGTCTTTCTGCAAGTAATTGTTTTTGATGTCGTTCCAGCAAGACAGACGGCGGATATAGCGTTCTGCCACATCGTCGTTCTCGGCATTATACTTATCTAATATCTCTCTTACCTTCAGCGAGTCGGGGTGTCCGTCGGCAATCATTGCCTGCAGCACCGGCATCCAGCCTTCGGGACGGGAACCGACACTGAAACGTGAAGCTTGCGACGCACTGATATGAAGCTGGTCTACCAGCCAGTTTTTGGCAGAATTGGCACGGTTGCGCGACAAGGTAGTATTGAAAGCATACGAACCGTCAGCCGATGCCATACCGTAAATGCTTACCCTGTTCAGTGTGGCAAGCGAGTCTGTCACGATTTTCTGCAGCGTAGCAAGCATACGGTTCATCTCGTTGCGGTTATCACCCAGCGAGAGGTTGATGTCGTAACGGTTTATCACGAACTGCAACAAAGCTTCTCCTCTGCCTTCCATAACCTTGGGACGGATAACAAACTCTGGCTCAATCCAGTTCAGTTGAAGCGATTTCTTAGGTTCTATCAGCGTAGGGATATTGTTGATGTAAGCAATATCTACGGTATCGGCAATACCACACTCACCACATCCGTTGGTAGAAAGTACGGCCACAATGCGTCCGCCGTCAATATCGGCAGGCACGGCTACCCGTTCGGAATAGGTTACATCGTACTCCTTGCGGTTGTTTACCTTGCGTGCGACATTTGCCAGTGTATCAACATAGCCGTCGAGAAGTACACGGCGGTTCATTTTCTTACTATAGATAGGAGCATCGAACACCATAGGAGTGTATT
>ERZ773237.637-NODE-637-length-37314-cov-116.791755_pt1 | contig 37314 bp, 27 predicted proteins | sample MGYA00580990_ERZ773237 | MGnify/ENA primary metagenome ERZ773237 (study PRJEB29015, sample SAMEA2737749) | human gut metagenome | biome: human gut; feature: human-associated habitat; material: faeces | place: China | collected 2012 ...
TGCATTTGACTTTAACTCCTATAACTACTTTAACTACTTTAACTACCGAAACAAAGGATATGAAAGCAAGCACTACGTTTGCATTTGACTTTAACTCCTATAACTACTTTAACTACTTTAACTACCGAAACAAAAGCCCCAATCATATATTTTATATTAAAAAACATTTACCATGACTACAGTAAGACTAACATTCAGGATGGCGGCTGACAGCAGCCGCAAAGGCACATTGTATTTTCAGATTATACACCGTAATACGGTTAAGACGCTCAGCACCAGATGCCGCATCTTTGCCGACGAATGGGACGAGCCCAACAGCCGCATATTCATCATGTCGCCAGTGTCTGCCAGACGCACCGCCACGCTGCTCGGCATACGCAACAGGATCAGACACGAGATGCAGCGGCTCAACGGCATAATCAGCAAATACGACTGCAGCGGACTGCCTTACAACACTGCCGACATCATCCATTGCTACCGCAACTCTCAGCCGGCTGTCAACCACTCGCTGTTCGCCTTCATGCACCGACATATCCGCATGCTCAGTGCCCAGGGCAGACTGCGCACCGCCGACACTTACCGACAGACGCTCAGCAGCATCACCACATTCCGCAACGGCGCCGACATCAGCCTCTCCATGCTCACCGCCCCGTTCGTCGAGTCGTATGAGTCGTGGCTGCGCTCCCGTCGCCTTTGCCGCAACACCACGTCGTTCTATATGCGCATCCTGCGCAGCGTCTACAACAAGGCAGCAGCCGAAGGCATCGTCCCTAAGGGCAATCCCTTTGCCACAGTCTACACGGGTGTCGACAAGACCTCGCGCCGCGCCGTCAGCCTTGCCGACATCAGCCGCATCAAGGCTCTCAACCTCGCAGCCCACACCCCACTTGCCTTTGCGCGCGACATGTTTCTCTTCTCGTTCTACATGCGCGGCATGTCGTTTGTCGACATGGCATTTCTGCGCAAGAAAGACCTCAGCAACAACTACGTCGTCTACAGCCGCAAGAAGACAGGGCAGCAGCTCACCGTCAGATGGGAGCGTCCCATGCAGGCCATCGTCGACGCCTACGGCCCTTCTTCCACACAATATCTCCTTCCCGTCATCGTCCGTGAAGACGGCACCGAGCGCAGCCAGTATCTCAACGCCATGCTACGCGTCAACCGCAACCTCAAGAAGATAGGCGTCATGGCAGGCATCCCCATTCCGCTCACCATGTATGTTGCGCGCCATTCGTGGGCCACGGCAGCCAAGGAGAAAGACATTTCCATTGGCATCATCAGTCAGGCAATGGGCCACGACTCCGAGAACACCACGCAGATATATCTCGCATCCATCAAGACCGGGAAAATAGACGATGCCAACCGCGACATCCTCAATGGTATCTGAATAAATATTTAGGGCTGTATGTTCAAAACGACTTACTCTTACGAAGAGTACATCTGACGTTGCTAAACGTTTGATAATCAGAGAATAAGAAACAATATGACATTCATTTGGTTCACATAAGTTCATATTGTAACAACTTTGAAAACATGAATAAACACTATTTTTATCGGCAAAATATTGGTAATAAAAAATAAATTCGTAAATTTGCAACGTTAGATGTACTCTTCGTAAGAGTGAGTCATCAATTTGTTGAGCTAAGCAGACGAGACTATTATGGATAGCAATACACCGATGCATGTTAAAAGTCCGACGGTAACACCTACCGACGGCGCCGTAGGCGTGCCAAAAGCAGCCAAAAACGGCAAACATTGGTATATAGCCGTCGTAAACAACAACTCCGAAAAACTTTGTTGCGAGAGGCTTCTGGCACGCATTGCGTCGCAGCCTGACAGCGAAAAAGACTATGAGGTCTATGTGGCAGCACAGAAGGAGATGCGCACATGGCGCAACGGCCGCCGCAAGCTCGTAGAGCGCATCATCTTCCCCACCCTCGTCTTCATCCGCTGCACCGACCTCATGCGCCGCAAGGAGATAGTGTTCCTGCCATACATCAAGCGCTTCATGGTCAACATAGCCGGCAGTCCCGAAAACGGCCATCGCCCCGTTGCCGTCATCCCCGACCAGCAGATGCGCAGCCTTATGCGCATGGTCAGCGATGCCGAGAGCGACGTAACCATCGACCCGCGCCCATTGCGCCGTGGCGAGAAGGTACGCGTCAACGGAGGCAAGCTCATGGGCCTCGAAGGCTATGTCCTTCAGTGTCCCGACAACAGCACCAGCCTCGTCATCGACATCGGCATCCTCGGCAGCGCCAAGGTCAATATATCGCGCGACCTGCTCGATCCGATAGAGTAACAGAATCGTCATAATAAACACCACATATATCATCATATCTCCAATTAATTTCAGAACTTAACCGTAAAGGCGGGCAATATCAGTCAGGTAAAAAATACACCGGACATACATCGCCCAAAGTTTCATCGGCAGGATAACACCCCACTCCATTAGCTACAGACTGTGCAAAGATATAGCCACTCTGAACATATTTCACCATTTTGTCCCCAACGGGACAAAAAAGTTGCTAACGCAACGCTATATAAGTGAAAATTAACAGTGAACAGATGGCAATAAAAAAAGTAAAAAATAAAAAGTAAAAATTAAAGGCTAAAGAAATTACTTGCAATCACTACCTACCTTTGCTAATGTTTGGTATAAAGTTATGATGTAATGCCACATAGGAAGTAATCAGAAACAAAAGCCTCTCCACGGAGAAGGTTTGATGTGGCTTTCACCTCCTCGTAAGACAGCGGTAGTTTAATCAGATTGCAAATCTTTATACTCAATTCCGGCGGAGCGCAGATCCGCCGGTACAATAGCAAACGTAGTGATTATGAAGTTATGATAAAAATCAACAAAGCATATGACTTTAACTACTATAACTTCTTTAACTACTATAACTACAGATAAAAGCGCAGATCCGCCGGAACAAAAGATTAGAAGTTAAAGGAGTTAAAGTAGTTATCGCTCACTAAGGTGAGCTAGGAGTTAGAGTCATATGTCTTGTTGATCCTTTTCAATGTAATACAATTGACAATAATCGACAAAGCACACGCACTACGTTGCTATTGTGCCGGCGGATCTGCGCTCCGCCGGAATATAATATAAGAACCGAAGGTCAGCGCAGCTAATTTCCTGATCCGCTAAAAATACCGCTGCCTTACGAAGTGAGTAATGAAAAATCTAATGCATAGGTTTGCATTAAAAATATAAGGTAATGCCACATAGGAAGTAATCAGATTGCAAATCTTTATACTCAATTCCGGCGGAGCGCAGATCCGCCGGCACAATAGCGAACGTAGTGATTATGAAGTTATGATAAGAAGCCACGAAGCATATGACTTTAACTACTATAACTTCTTTAACTACTATAACTACAGATGATAATCCCCGTCACAAAAAGTTATGATAAGAATCCACGAAGCATATGACTTTAACTACTATAACTTCTTTAACTACTATAACTACCGATGATAATCCCCGTCACAAAAAGTTATGATAAGAATCAACAAAGCATATGACTTTAACTACTATAACTTCTTTAACTACTATAACTACCGATGATAATCCGCCGGCACCAAAAATGATATTGTGTAAATTCAATTATACAACAATGAAAAATTTAGAATCAGCCGAAAAGAAGGCACGTCTGTTAACCACAGTGGTTATCGACAAATTAGTTAAGTCAACCTGCCGCAGCAGCAGGACACTAGAAACAGAGCTGCATGTACGTCACGGATTCATTAAAGCAGTCTAAGACAACAACCTGAAGTCTGGCGACAGCCTTACCTGCATCCAGCTGTTGGCCGCCAACTCGATAATAGTAGACGGCTACAAGCGCAGGATAGAAAACTATCGCCTCATCAAGTCGCCACTACAGCAGGCAGAACAAGAAAAGCTCAACGAGTGGCGCAACTACTTCACACAGCTCATCACACAGCTCACAAGAGACTGAGGCGCAAATAAAGAGCCCCACCAAACCTCCCCCGTGGGGAGGCTTAAGTTTCGATTTTTCTAAATGAAGCACGAAAAGCAGGCATGAGCAATTAAAAATTAAGAAAGTTTGTCCTGATGCTAAGGCCTTGCCTTCAACAATATACAAATCACAATATTGCAAGAATGATAAATCTGGCGTAATAACGTGTCAGCAGCACTGAAAAACAAATACATCATATAACATTAAACCGACTAACTCTTAATATCAATCATCGACATCGGTTAATTCATTCTTACTGACTATTTTCTGCTGACCCGTTGCGGCTGACGCCATAGTAGATGTTTAATGCCCTCCACAGCCGGGAGGGCACAAATAAAACAAAAAGAAAAAATATGTTTGACACACTGTCCAGGCAGTTTAAGGAACTACTTAAATTTCCCTTTATCCACAAAATACGTAACGGCAGCAAGCATTATGCCGGCCGCTATCTCGACGGAAAGGCCTATTATTACTACGACGAGCGTGCCGACGGCCGCGTTTACGAAGGCAGCTTCTATTATCTGGGCAAATATTACTACCACCCTCACGGCAAGACGACCGACTATGTCAGCGGCACCTATCTGCACAGCAGCAAGCATGGCCGCTGGAAGTTCCATCATAAGCGCCACGGTTCCAACAAGCTGCTCTACGTCGACTATTTCGAGGGCCGTCACAATGGCATCTATAAGTATAAGTCATCCGGCAAGAACGGCAGAAATGGCGTTGACAATCTTCTCTTTGTGGAAATGAGCGACGGTCATCCCTGTGGTGCCATAAACGGTCATTTCTCCGGCGAGATCTTCACCGGCCGCTGTGATGCCGAAGGCCGTCCCGACAGCACATGGACCATGGATCTTTCGCATACACCGGAGTGCCGCATCGACTATGAAGTATGGGATCACGGCCATCTCATTGAGTCATACACTATGGACCTCACAACCGGTACCAGAAAGTCTAACGACAACAGCATACTGGCCTTCCTCAGAAGTTTCGTCTATTACGAGTGTCTCCCCATGGAGCGCCTCATCACCAAAGGCTCCATCGCCTGGCGCGGCAACTTCAAGACGGAAGAGGAAATAAAGTAAATAGCAGTTCGGGCGAAAAGAACCAACAAAGCACATGGATTTTTCACTCTTCACTTTTCACTCTTCACTTCCGTCAGGCGTTTTTCATTTTTAATTCACCCTGTTATAGGGTGGTAACCTGCTCTATAAACTCCTTACGCGCGCGCCCGAGGAATATAAGTGTTAATATCCATTTTGGATGACAAAAAACACAAATATTATATAAAAGTTACGAAACCTACTTACCACCCTATCACACCCTAATGCCTGTTTTGTCGTAATTTCGGAACTATTATCTGGTGTAAGGCGTTGATAATAAATGATATAAGATAATGCGTGATGATGAGGCGTATACCACTGCAACCTTATAGGCAAGGTTGTCACTTTTATGCGAAAACATGCCTAAAAAGCAAGTAAAAAAACGTTAACAATGTTAATATCCAAATTTTGGATGACAAAAAATTAACATTCATTATATGTTGAAAATCGACTAAAATGCGCAAAAACGTGATAAGGTTACAGTAAGGTGATTATGCTCTAGATATGTAAAGATAAATTACTAAGAATAGAGGTAAAAAAGAAGGACAGATGCAGAATCCGGATAGGAGTTAAAGAAGTTAAAGTAGTTATAGGAGTTAGAGTCAATAGCAAACGCAGTACTTGCGAAAAGAACCAACAATGCAATTGGATTTTTCACTCTTACTTACGCCTGGCGTTTTTCACTTTTAATTTTTCATTTTTAATTAGCTAACGCTGAACTTCGTTTGCGCTTTTGCGCCTGCTCTTCTCATAACTCATTTGTTTTTCTAACGAAAACCGCTGAGTTTTATGACAAAAGACAGTGGAATTATACCAAAAACTCACTGAATTATATATTGCAAATCGACACAACAAATAACAAATTACATGAAAGGAATTGTATTAGCCGGTGGCAGCGGCACACGTCTGTATCCTATCACCAAAGGTATAAGCAAGCAGCTCATACCTATCTTTGACAAGCCGATGATCTATTATCCTATATCGGTGCTGATGCTTGCCGGTATCAGAGACATACTTATTATCTCCACTCCCGCAGACCTGCCGTCATTCAGGCGTCTGCTTGGCGACGGTTCCAATTTCGGAGTGCGCCTGGAGTATGCCGAGCAGCCGTCGCCCGACGGACTGGCACAGGCATTCATTATCGGTGAGAAGTTCATCGGCAACGACTCTGTGTGTCTAGTCCTGGGCGACAACATCTTCCATGGCAACGGCCTGACCTCACTCCTGCAGTCGGCAGTACGCACAGCCGAAGACGAAGGCAAGGCAACCGTGTTCGGCTATTGGGTGAGCGACCCTGAACGCTACGGCGTGGCAGAGTTCGACGGCGAAGGCAACTGCCTGAGCATCGAGGAGAAGCCTGAACACCCGAAGAGCAACTATGCCGTTGTGGGCCTTTACTTTTATCCTAACAAGGTGGTAGACGTGGCAAAGACCATCAAGCCGTCGGTACGTGGCGAGCTGGAGATAACCACGGTAAACCAACGCTTCCTTAACGACAAGGAACTGAAGGTGCAGACCTTAGGCCGCGGCTTCGCATGGCTAGACACCGGCACACACGACTCACTCAGTGAGGCAAGCACCTTCATAGAGGTGATAGAGAAGCGTCAGGGCCTCAAAGTAGCCTGCCTTGAAGGCATAGCCTACCGCAAAGGCTGGATAAGCGAAGACAAGCTGCGCGAAGTGGCTCAGCCCATGCTGAAGAACGACTACGGCAAGTACCTGCTGTCTATCCTTGACGAAGACAAAGAATCACTGAAAAAAACTTTGGAGTTTTAAGTGAAAAGAGAAAAGCAGGCACAGAGTGCAATTAAAAATTAAAAAGTAAAAATTAAAAGTTAAAGGAATTACTCGCAAGCACTACGTTCGCTAATGTGCCGGCGGATCTGTGCTCCGCCGGAATAAAGTATAAGGATTTATTTAATCCGCTTAAAATACCGCTTATTTAAGTGAAAAAAGAGTAGCAGGCACGGGGTGCAGTTAAAAATTAAAAAGTAAAAATTAAAGGTTAAAGGATTACTTTGTAAAAAGTGAAATAGGAAATTATTGATTGGAAGCCACAAGACATATGTCTTAACTCCTAGCTCACCTTAGTGAGCGATAACTCCTATAACTCCTTTAACTACTATAAATACAATAATATGACCGTAATAAAGACAGAGATTGATGGCGTGGTGATAATAGAGCCGCGTCTGTTTAAGGATGACCGTGGCTACTTCTTCGAGAGCTTCTCTCAGAGAGAGTTCGACGAGAAAGTGGGCCATGTAGAGTTTGTACAGGATAACGAGAGCATGTCAAGCTATGGCGTTATGCGCGGACTTCATTTCCAGCGTCCGCCATACACACAGAGTAAGCTGGTGCGCTGCGTGCGCGGTGCGGTGCTCGATGTAGCAGTAGACATACGCAAGGGCAGTCCGACATACGGCAAGCACGTAGCCGTTGAACTGACAGAGGACAACCACCGCCAGTTCTTCATCCCGAAGGGCTTCGCTCATGGTTTCGCCGTACTCAGCGACACAGCCGTATTCCAATATAAGTGTGACAACTTCTATCATCCCGAAGCCGACGGTGGCATAAGCATCCTCGACGACTCACTGGGCATAGACTGGCGCATACCTACAGACCGCGCCATATTGAGCGAAAAGGACACAAAACACCCGCTGCTGAAGGACTTTGAAACGCCGTTTGTTTAATTGAGAATGGATAATTGGGAATGGAGAAATTATGATTACTCTTGTGGGTTATTTACCACAAAGCACATGGATTTTTCACTCTACACTTAAATACGCACTACGTTGGCTATTGACTTTTTTCGCTACGCTCAAGGAGCTACTCCTAGCCAACTTGTTGGCGATAACTTCTTTAACTACTTTAACTCCTAAAATATGAAAATTCTAGTTACCGGCGCAAACGGCCAGTTAGGCAATGAGATGCGCATAATAAGCAAAGATACAGACTATAAATATATATTTACTGATGTGGTGGCTCCCGAAGGCGTGGAGACAACCATACTCGACATCACTGACGCGGAGGCTGTGCGCCGTATCGTAAAGGACAACGGCGTTGGCTGCATCGTCAACTGTGCTGCTTACACCAACGTTGACAAGGCAGAGACCGACGAGGCGCTGTGCCGTAAGCTCAATGCCGACGCACCAAAGATATTGGCTGAAGCCATGAAGGAAGTCGGCGGACTGCTCATTCAGATCTCTACCGACTATGTCTTCGGCGGTGATCCTTACAACACTCCGTGCCGTGAGGACCAGAAAGGCACTCCTACTGGTGTGTATGGCGCAACGAAGCTTGAAGGCGAGAAGAACATCATGGACGTTGGCTGCGACTATGTCATCATCCGTACTGCATGGCTCTACTCTGAGTTCGGCAAGAACTTCGTCAAGACGATGCTTAGCCTCACTGCCACAAAGCCGCAACTTAATGTGGTGTTCGACCAGGCAGGCACTCCTACATACGCCTACGACCTGGCAGAAGCCATCAAAACAGTGCTCAACGACTATGCTGCTGAAGCACCTGCGTCAGGCTACAGCAAGGCAGGCATCTATCACTTCAGCAACGAGGGCGTCTGCTCATGGTACGATTTCACAAAGAAGATAGCCGAGTTGGCAGGCAACACGTCATGCGACATACAGCCCTGCCACAGCAACGAGTTCCCCAGTCCTGTAACCCGTCCTGCCTACTCAGTACTTGACAAAACCAAAATCAAGCAGACCTTCGGCATCACAATTCCGTACTGGACTGACTCACTGAAAGTGTGCATGAAGAACATGGACGCTGTTAAACATTAATATCCACAAAAGGTTTTGTAGCTGACAAGAATCCACAAAGCTAATGTGCCGGCGGATCTGTGCTCCGCCGGAATAAAATATAAGGATTTTCAATCCGCTTAAAATACCGCTTATTTGAGTGAAAAGTTAACAGCGAAAAGTAAAAAATCCAAATACCAAGTTAGCGTAAAATTGTGATATAATGCAAAATAGGAAGTTATCGGATTGTAAATCCTTATACTTCTTACCGGCGGATTGCAAATCCACCGGCACAATAGTTAACGTAGTGCTTGCGACAAGAATCCTCAATGCATTTGGATTTTTCACTCTTCACTCTTCGTTCTTCACTTAAACATGCACTACGTTTGCATATGACTTTAACTCCTAGCCAACTTGTTGGCGATAACTTCTTTAACTACTTTAACTTCTAAAAAAAATGACTTTCAAACGCAACATAATAATCACCGGCGGAGCCGGATTCATTGGCAGTCATGTAGTAAGACTGTTCGTAAACAAATATCCAGAGTATCACATCATAAACCTCGACAAGCTGACTTATGCCGGCAATCTGGCTAACCTCAAGGACATTGAGGACAGGCCTAACTACACGTTCGTGAAGGCAGACATCTGCGACTTTGACACAATACAGCAGCTCATGGAGAAATACCATGTTGACGGCATCATACATCTGGCTGCCGAGAGCCATGTTGACCGCTCCATCAAAGATCCGTTCACCTTTGCACGTACCAACGTGATGGGCACTCTCAGTCTCTTGCAGGCTGCAAAGCTTTATTGGGAAAGCCTGCCTGAAGGTTATGAGGGCAAGCGCTTCTATCACATATCTACCGACGAGGTGTATGGCGCACTGGAGCTGACACATCCTGAAGGCGTTGAGCCTCCGTTCACAACAAAGGCATCGTCAGGCAAGCATCATCTGGCATACGGCGAGAAGTTCTTCCTTGAGACAACCAAGTATAACCCTCACAGCCCGTACAGCGCAAGCAAGGCAAGTTCTGACCACTTTGTACGTGCCTTCCACGACACTTATGGTATGCCTACCATCGTGACCAACTGTTCTAACAACTACGGCCCTTATCAGTTCCCTGAGAAGCTGATACCTCTGTTTATCAACAACATACGTCACCGTAAGCCGCTGCCGGTATATGGCAAGGGCGAGAACGTGCGCGACTGGCTCTATGTTGAAGATCACGCCCGTGCCATCGACCTTATTTTCCATAAAGCTTACGTTGCTGAACCGATGGAGCAGCGAGAGCAGAATCAAACTTCGAAGAATTTGAGTTCTGCCGAGTCGCGACAGAGGAAGGGCGAATGCCCAACATACAACATCGGCGGCTTTAATGAGTGGAAGAACATCGACATTATAAAGGTTGTAATCAACACCGTTGACCGTCTGCTGGGACGCAAGGAAGGTGAAGACATGGACCTTATCACTTATGTTACCGACCGCAAGGGCCACGACATGCGTTACGCCATAGACAGCAGCAAACTGCAGCGTGAGCTTGGCTGGGAGCCGAGCCTGCAGTTTGAAGAAGGCATAGAGAAAACCGTACGCTGGTATCTCGACAATCAGGAATGGATGGATAACGTTACTTCGGGGGATTACCAGAAGTATTATGAGAGTATGTATAAGGGGAGATAAATTTAAATTATATATAACAAAATAATAGAGTGCATCTTTTGATGCACTCAAAATAAAAATACATGACTGATACAGCACAAAATAATAAACGAATAGCAAAGAATACAATACTATTGTATATTCGAATGCTATTTATAATGATAATAAGCCTTTTTACAAGCCGTATAAACTTACAATCTTTAGGTGCAGAAGATTTTGGTATTTATAATGTTGTAGGTGGCGTTGTTGCAATGTTTTCTGTATTCTCTGGTTCATTAGCTACTGCTATTAGTCGCTTTATTACATTTGAATTAGGCAAAAATGATAAAGAAAGATTAAACAAAGTTTTTTCAACTGCAGTGTCCATACAGATAGTCTTAGCTGTATTTATTATTATCATAGCAGAGATTGCTGGTGTCTGGTTTCTAAACAATAAAATGATAATTCCTGAAAATAGATTACATGCTGCAAATTGGGTCCTACAATTATCAATCTTATCTTTTGCGGTTAGTTTAATTAGCGTTCCTTATAATGCTGCCATTATAGCACATGAAAAGATGTCAGCATTTGCTTATATAAGCATATTCGAGGTCGTAATGAAATTAATTATATGCTATTCACTCTTCGTATCCCCTGTTGATAAATTAATAACTTTTGCGGTATTGTTATTTATATTATCTATAAGCTTAAGACTAATATATGGAATATATTGTAAAAAACATTTCACAGAATGTCAATATAATTTAATCTTAGATAAAAAGCTATTTAAAGACATTGCAGGATTTGCAGGTTGGTCTAGTTTTACTTTAGTTGCATATTCGTTATATAATAGTGGCTTAAATATATTATTAAATCTATTTTTTGGTCCTGTTGTAAATGCTGCAAGAGGTATTGCTGTACAAGTTCAAAATGCAGTTCAGGGATTTAGTAAAAATTTTCAAACGGCTATAAACCCACAAATTATTAAAAGTTATGCAGAGGGTGATTTAAAAAGAGTTTATGAATTGATTTATATCGGTTCTAAGTTTTCTTTTTTTCTAATGTATATAATAGCCTTACCAATTATTATTGAAATTAACTTTATATTGGGAATTTGGCTTGAAAACGTACCTGTTCATACAAATAATTTTGTCAGGTTAATATTAATCATGATAATTATAGACTCGATTGGTGGACCATTATATTGTGCTCAACAAGCTACAGGTAAAATCAAAAAATTTCAAATAATAACGGGTACATTAATGATGTCGATTTTACCCGTCTCATATATATGCCTAAAGTTAGGAACAAATCCTGAAAGTGTATATGTTGTTTATATTATAATTTTATTTATAGTACAATATATAAGTGTATTACTAATAAATAATATAATTCAAATGCCGTTAAAAATATACTTTCATGAAGTAGTTCTAAAAATCATATATGTTGTTAGTTCATCTATTATTCTCCCTCTTTTTGCATATGTGTATTTACCTAATAATATAAGTTCCTTCATTATAATTTGTATATTAAGTTTCTTATCTGTATTAATTAGTATATATTTATTAGGTTTATCTACAAAAGAACGCATATTTTTAAAGTCTAAAATAACGGCTATTTATAAAAATAATTTTTAATTTCTATTAGCACTAACTTACAATAATTCTATGTTATAATATGATATATAGTTCAATGTCAATTCGTAAAATAACAAGTAAATTATAATCATTAAAAATTAATAATAATGAATTTGAAAGTATATCAAATTTGTCGTACCTAGACTAAGAGTCTTTGCAAGGCGTATAAATATAAAATTATCGAATATTTTATGAAGATTGGCAATATATTAAAATATACATATAAATTATAAGTTTATTTTGTTTGAGTAATATCATGTAAAATTTATACATTAAATCAATTATTTATTTTAAAGTTCAATATTATGGATTTAGGGATTAATTATTATAAACTTAAAAATGGCATATCTGGTTTATTAAGAGTTCGTAATGATGCCATTTTTATAGAGAGTTGTGTTGATTCTTGTATAGATGCCCTTGATGAATTAATTATTATATATAATGATTGTACTGATAATTCTGAAGAAATTATTAATAGGTGTAAAAAGAAATATCCTCATAAGATTTACGTATACAAGTATCCATACAAAGTTCTTTCTTCTAAATTATCAGAAGAAGAATTTAATTTTGTTATGTCTTTACCTGAAGATTCCAAGCATTTATTGAGTAGCTATTATAACTTTGGTTTATCTAAAGTTCAATATAAATATGCGATGAAAATAGATGCTGATCAAATTTATTTCACAGACAAATTAATTAAATTATGTAATATATATAGAAAAAACAATAAACTAAATATTCATGTAATATTAGGATTTTTCATATCAATCTTATATTATTGTAGATTTGTTTCTAAGAAAATAAAATTTTCTATATTACAATTGCCATTTTGCTATAAAAATTATATTGAATATACAGAATATATGGCATGCAAAGGAAAGGTGTTATTATCAATTTCAGGTATTAATATAATTCTTAGTGAAGATAATGCTTATGTTCCATTAGGGAATGATGATAAAGATGACATAGGATTATTACCTCCGTTTAATGGTGTAACAGATCATTTAATATTTAAAGTTACGCCTCAAACATACTATAAAAGATGGTATCTTCCAACATATAATGCACACAAGGGGGGGAAGAATGTTATTGAGAAATTTCATTATCAAGGAAAAATATTAAAATATGGATTTATGTGGTTTCATTTAAACATGATGAGATCAGATACATATAAAAAATACAAATATCAGCTAGCAAATACATTAAAGTTTATTAGAATAGATAATTTTCATAATTATAAAATTGATGAAACATTTAAAAATATAAAATTAAATGCTTCTATGCTTTTAGATTTTGCTATATTTCATGCTAATGAAAAAAAAGATTACATAAAATATAAACAAATGCTATATAATTTTTTTATAAAAATATATCATTTGTCACAAAAAGAGAATAATACTGATTCTTAGTTTAACCAAAATCGGCCATTAGAAAAAAGACCGTCTTTTTGTCCGAGATTTGCCGCTTTTACAGCAAGAATCAAGTAATATACAATATATTATACGGTTAATCATAAAATCAATCGTTTGGTTGTGATTTGTTTGTAAAAATCTATTATGACCGATTGTATGTTAATGATATGAGTTTTTAATAATACAAACATGTTTGTGTTATTAAGAACTCATATCCAAAGTTACTAAACATCAATTTTCCACATAAATATATTTTAAAGAAAAATTAATTAAAGTATGTATACCTTTGCTGGTTACGGAATTGGTAATCCTGTTATATTTTGGCTGTTAAGAATTTTATTGTTATATATCTTCGTCTATTGTGGAAGGGGTATTTCATATGATACTCCAAAACGGTTTAATAAATATGCATGGATAGCTATTGTTAGTTATTCTTTGATAGAAGGACTTAGATGGTTGAGAGGTGCTGATTATCCACACTATTATGATGATTTAGTTACACTTTTTGGACAATATCCAGGAGGAATTTCAGGTGGTCTAATAACGCCAGATCCAGAACCTATATATGAATTATGGTGCTATATATTTTACTATTCAGGATTGCCTTATTGGATTGCTTTTGTTATTTATTCTGGATTATTAATTAGTGGAGTACTCATGGTTTTGAAAAATATTCCTAAAAGCGCTTTTTGGGCTTTACCTTTATTTTTTATACTGACTATAAGTTCTTCAGAAAATTTAATTAGACAATATATAGCTGAATCATTTTTGTTATTTTCTTTATATTTTTATCTAAGTAATAATATAAAGAAAATGTATATATCATTTATTTTAGTCTTTCTAATTCATTATTCAGGTATCATACCAATAATAGTATTTTTGTTTTTTATATATCTTCCTAATCGCTTTCTTAAACGTTTAGAAAATAAATATATAGTTTATGTATATCTGTTTATATATATATATGTATATTTCTTTTGGGATACATCTCAATTCTCATCATTTGCGGAATGGATAAGTAATTTTCATTTATCAGAAAATACAAAAGGTGCAAGTTACATAGAAAATTCAGAAAGATGGTTTTCTGATGAAGGTAGTATATCTAATGTGTTAGGAACCAAGGCTAATTCTATCAGTATGATAAACATGTTAGTGAAATTATTAACATATTTATCTGTTATATATTATGGTTTTAATTTAATTCTAAGAAATCATAAGTATAGAATATTCTTTTATATGAGTTATATAGCTATCATATTTAAGACTATCGGAGGTGATATTGAGATGTTTGCAAGATTTTATAATTGGTTTGTAATATTCTTGCCATTTTTAATAGGTTTATATCTTACAGAATATAAAATAAATACACATATAAAAATTTTATTATATATCATATATGGATGTTTTTTTATATGGTATTCATTTTTAAATTCTATATTTAGTGTTTCTATTTTTGGGTATGGTTTTATTTGGAATCGTTAAACTTTATAATATGAAATTTTTACACTGGTTAAAAAGAACTTACCATTTATTGATTATTAATTTAAAAATGGTGTTTTACAATTTGATTTGCAAATCATGGATTTTACTATTTGGGAAACATGATAATCGCAAATTAAAATATCATATTTCATTATGTCTAATATTTAAAAATGAGGCACCATTTCTAAAAGAATGGCTAGACTATCATATAACAATTGGGGTTGATCATTTTTATCTGTACAATAACAATTCTGATGACAATTTCATAGAAATCTTAGAGCCATATATAAAGGCAAACATTGTAACTTTAATAGATTGGCCATATACAAATTCTCAATTTAAAGCTTATAAACATTGTTACGAAAATTATAATACAGAAACGAATTGGATATCATTTCTTGATGCTGATGAGTTTTTTGTTCCAAGATTTGACCAAACAATTTCACAGTGGTTAAAGAAATTTGATAAATTTCCAGCTATAAATATACATTGGAGAATGTTTGGTACAGGAGGGCAACTAAAACATGATTATAATAGAAATGTTATAGAACAATATCATGTATGTTTTGATAAATTATATTTACATGGTAAATGTTTAATTAACACACGCTACAAAATAGCAAATTTTCACACTTGGTATGTTCACCATCATACATATATGAAATATCCTATAATGGGTATATACATCACATTGCCAGCCATTAACCAATTTGGTTATATATGTACTATTGACCAAACGTGGGGAGGTGGTAAAAATAAATATGATAAGACAACGATTGTCATAAACCATTATTTTACAAAAGCATGGGATATATATAGTGCAAAAATGCATAAAACAGATGTATTATATAAGAATAATCCCAAATCAGATTATAATTATTTTTATAAATATGAAATGAAATGTAGAACCGTTGACTACACTATATGTCGTTTTCTGATACGAATGAAGATTAATCAAGGATTTATTAAATAATATTATGACACAGACATATATTGGCCATTCTTTAGATAATAATGTTCGTTTTAAATCTTCATCTGGTGGCATAACTACAACAGTTGTTAATTATTTATTTAAATCTGGTTATATTGGAACAGTATTGACCTGTGAGTTTGATGTACAAAGTTGTCGGTATGTACCGACATTTGTCTACTCATATGACGAATATAAAATGGTCGGTTCTGTATATCAAGACATGGATGTCATAGGATATGTAAGAAGTCATATCAATGCTATAGTAGGCAAAATACTTATAATTTGTGCTCCATGCCAAGTAAAGGCTATCAGAAGTATTCTTGGTAAAAATAGCATTGAAAGTGTCATTATTGACTATTTCTGTTCTGGACAGATGAAAATTGAAGGAACATATAAGTATTATGAATTGTTAGGGTTGGACAAATCGCAAGTCAAAAATATCCGTTACCGTGGAGACGGTTGGCCTAATGGGATTACAATAGAGACTAAAGACGGCAATATAATAAAAAAAACGAACTATACAGAACCTTGGAAAACACTACATCAAACACATCTTTTTCGTCCTAAAAGATGTCATTATTGTAGAATTGTTGAAAGCGAAGATGCAGACTTGTCAGTAGGAGATCCCTGGCTAAAAGAATATTTAGAGAATGAAACAGTAGGAAGTAACCTTTTTTTGGTTCATTCTGTTTTTGGACATGAATTAATTATGAAGATGACTGCGGTGGGATTTATTGAAGTTAAAGAGATTGGGTATGAGTTGTTTATCAAATCGCAAAAGCCTAATATAGAAGCAAAAAAGAGAGTATATGAAAGAAAAAAAGCTATTGATAGAGAGGTTGCACTTATTAGTAATCCTAAATATCTCAAATGGGCATCTGCAAGCTTAAAAAATATGAGAATCCAAATAAAACTTATGAGTTTTGTTAGACAATATTATAAATCTAAAGATCAATCATTTATGGCTAATATAAATCTTTTATTCAATAAAATTTGCAAAAAAATATCAAAAAGGAGGTGATGAAAAAGAAATTTAGCACGTGTTGGAAAGAGTTATGACAAAGGTGATAATGTTAATATACAAAATTCCCATTGCATATATCTTGGTAGTAACGTTAGAATTGGGGATTATTTATATTTTACCTTGTATCCACTATGCTGAAAGAAATTATATGCCCCCAATAATAATTGGTGATGGTACTTAGATTAGAATAAGAAATAGTTTTGCTGCTATTCATGGAATTACAATTGGTAATAATTATTTGCAGGATATGTACATATAACTGATGATTCTCATGGATACGAAGATATAAATACGCCGATTTCAACGCAACCATTAATATCCAAAGGTCCAGTAATCATAGAAGATAATTGTTGGTTGGGATTTGGTTGTGAAATACTTTATAAAGTACATATAGTAGCAGCCAAAGCCGTAGTTACGAAAAATGAGCCTCCGTATAATGTAGTTGAAATCTAGTAAAAATAGTAAAACAGTATAATTTTTATACTAAAAAAAATAAAAAAAATGATAATTTATGAAAAATTTTATAATTATTTCAGGCCTTAATTTAAATGATAATAATCGTGGTACAGCAGCTTTAAGTTATGGAGCATTTTCTTTCTTAAAAGAAAGAGAATGGCTTAATGAGAAACAAACTATATTAAATATTAAATTTGTAAAAAAAATTTGGAAGAAAACATACAGACGTGATAAATGTGAAATAGTTAATATTGATAACGTTCAATGGAAAATTATTACAAAACATGTTTTTATCTTGGAAAAAGTTTTATTATTAAAATTTGGTTTGTTGTTACCGTTTACAACATTTGGACGTTCCATGCGCAATGTACAAAGAGTTGCAGCTATTAATGGTGGGGATGGATTTTCTGATATATACAATACAAGAACTTTTTGGGGACGCCTAACAGACACATATATCGCGTTTAAACTTAATATTCCTGTGATTCAACTTCCACAAACGTTCGGTCCATTCAATGTAAAAGAAAACTATAATATAGCAACGTATATATTGAAGAAATCTGAGCACGTTTTTGTCCGTGATGATAAATTCACAAATGAATTACAGAATATGGGAATTAAGTATGAAATTACACGAGATTTATCATACTATATGAAACCACAAGAATGGGATATACAAGTAAAAGAAGATTCTATAGGTATAAACGTTAGTGGGCTGGCATATAGTAATAATTTTAGAACTCTAAAAGGACAATTTGAGCAGTATCCAAATCTAATAAACCAAATTATATGTTATTTTCGTGATAAAGGCCATACAATATATTTAATACCTCACTCTTATAATTATAATAATCCAGAAATAGACAATGATGATATTATAGCTTGTCGTGATGCATATAATAGGTTAAGTGATAAATCAAATGTTGTATTAATTGACAAGGATTTATCTTCTCCTCAGATAAAGTATTTAATTTCCAAAATGAAATTTTTTATAGGTACTCGTATGCATGCAAATTTTGCAGCAATATACACAGGAATACCTCTATTTGGGCTAGCGTATAGTTATAAATTTGAAGGAGCTTTTAACGCAAATGGATTAAATGGACGTGAGCAAACGGCATTGATTAACAACATAACAAATAATGATATATCATCAATAATTAAAAAAATAGAATACGTATTTAATAAATTATGTAAATAAATCAATTGAAAAGTTCAAGAACGTATATTAATTTGTGATATATTGGATGCGCCATTTTACGTTAGTTCGACAAATTATAAATGCTTATATATTTTGCAATTAGCGAAAATTTACACGATGAAAGAACCAAGAGATTTATATTAATTAAGACATTTTCTGAAATTGCATAAATGGTTTAATGCTTTATGAATTGGTCCTTCTAATTCAAGCTATATCTAATATGCAACGGACATGAAGAATTCTTGAATTTTATAGATCACCATAAAGAATTCAAATCCTTTTGAAATTCATCTATTGAAAGCTAATCAGAGGCAAAGAATATATCTATAGAAATTTATATTATAGGTTGTTTGCTAATGGTATACAATTTATAAATAAACTAAAAAAACAATATAAGTATAAGAGAGTTGATGTCACTTTCTGACAGACAACTTCTTAGGAAGCTAACCATTATTAAAACCGCAAAATATTAACTCAAGAATATTACACATGTGGAACATTTTAGCCATAGAACATTTAATGATTTTATTGTCTATCTCTTGAGCGCGGTTGCCTAATATTGCCGCTTTCTAAAGAAGTGATGTATCAATGTTACGAGGACGATTAACACATATCAAACATCGTTATAAATTTGTCAAACTTACTTTAACTCATAAATTTTCTATCTGTTTAATTTAATATTATTTGTAAAGATAATTACAACCGATATTAATAATTATATGTTTATCTTGTTAGATTTAAATATTTTATCATAATAATAAAACATAAATTATACACAAATTTAGATAATGAAAGTAAAAGTAATAGCATTTTACCTTCCACAATATCATCCAATACCAGAAAATGATGAATGGTGGGGAAAAGGATTTACAGAATGGACAAATGTTGGTAAAGCAAAACCTTTATTTAAAGGCCATTATCAACCTAAAGTGCCTGCTGATTTAGGATATTATGACTTAAGATTACCTATTATAAGGGAACAGCAAGCTTTATTAGCTCGCGAAGCTGGTATTTATGGCTTTTGTTATTGGCATTATTGGTTCGGTAATGGGAAACGTCTAATGCCAGAAGTTTTTGATGAAGTATTAAAGTCAGGTAAGCCTGATTTTCCTTTTTGTCTTGCATGGGCAAATCATTCATGGTATGCAAAAAATTGGAATGCTGATGGAACCACGACAAATAGGATGTTGATGGAACAGACATATCCAGGAATAGATGATGCTAAAATGCATTTTAACTATTTACTAAATGCATTTTCTGATTCCAGGTACATTATAATTGATGATAAACCATTATTAATGATCTTTGATCCTGTTAGTGTACCTGAATTTTATATAGAATATTTTAAACAATGGACAATAAACGCTGGTTTTAAGGGTTTGTATCTTGTTGGAAACATTACACATCCAAGTGTAAGTAAAGATAGCCTTTTAAAAAAAGGTTTTGATGCTGTTACATTTCAGAGATTAGGAGGATCATGTAATACCCTAATAAATAGACTTGGACGGTTTGGAAGAGCATATTCAAAGAGCATAAAATACATAAGAGGTATAATAACTCACATGCCACCAAACCTTACAGATTATAAGAAATACTATCATATGCTTATTAATCAGGATACAGATATAGCAGAAGATGTAATACCAACACTTATCCCTAACTGGGATCATACACCACGAAGTGGATGGAATGGTTCTTTATTTATAAATGCGACTCCTGAATATTTTAAACTCCATTGTAAAGAAATGATGGAGTTAATAAATAAAAAGAATAATAAAACTGTTTTTTTAAAGTCTTGGAATGAGTGGGGTGAAGGAAATTATATGGAACCAGATTTAAAATATGGAAAAGGATTTATTAACGCTTTAGCTGAGTCAATAAAAGAGTATAACAGATAATATAAAAATAATTTTGTAAATAATAGATAAAATCTTTATTTGACATTCTTGATTCAAGGAATCCGTTTTATGTATTAGTTACTTTATCGTTAAATTACTTTGTAAGTCCATCTACGACTTGATAGATAAACAAATTTATTATTTTAAATTTATAAAATCATTGAATTTATGATAATTCGTAGTAAAGCACCACTCCGTCTTGGTCTTGCCGGAGGCGGATCTGACGTGTCACCATATAGTGACATTTATGGTGGACTGATTTTAAATGCAACGATTAATTTATACGCATATTGCACCATTGAAGAAACTAAAAATGATTTAATAACAATAAATGCGTATGATGCTAACTGCTTTAAAAGTTATCCCAAGTCAAAAACACTGGAGATAGATGGTGAAGCAAGCCTGATAAAAGGTGTTTACAATAGAATCATTAAAGATTTTGGACTATATGCCTTATCTTTCAAAATAACTACGTATAATGATGCTCCTGCAGGTTCCGGTCTTGGCACTTCATCAACAATGGTTGTCTGTATACTGAAAGCCTTTGTTGAATGGCTCAATCTTCCGTTAGGAGACTATGAAATAGCACGACTGGCCTATGAGATTGAACGAATAGACCTAGGCCTGTCTGGTGGAAAGCAGGATCAATATGCTGCCGCATTTGGAGGATTTAACTATATGGAGTTTTTGCAGAACGATATAGTTATAGTTAATCCTTTAAAGATTAAGCGATGGATTATTGACGAACTTGAAGCCAGCATGCTTTTGTTCTTTACGGGTAAATCACGCAGCAGTGCTGCCATTATTGAAGAACAGAAAAAAAATACATCTGAAGGAGCAAACGATGCAATAGAAGCAATGCACAAAATTAAGCAAAGTGCAAAAGACATGAAATTAGCAATATTAAAAGGAGATATAGATGGTTTTGCAGACATTATACGTGAAGGTTGGGAAAACAAAAAGAAAATGGCAAACAACATAACCAACCCGATGATACAGGAAGCTATGGATGTGGCAATTACAGCAGGGGCTAAAGCAGGAAAGGTATCAGGAGCCGGAGGCGGAGGTTTTATAATGTTTGTTGTTGAGCCTACCAAGAAGAAAGAGGTTGAAATGGCATTAAAAAAGCTCAACGGTTTTGTTATGCCATTCCAATTTAGTGACGGCGGTGCACATGGTTGGAAAATTTATTCTACAGACAAAGTGTCGTCAATAAAAAATATTGAATATAAATAATAAACAGATGGAACAAAAACTCAACAAACACATAGACTTTCTTACAGAAAGATATCCACAATTAAGTTCTTGTAAAGAATCAATAATCAAAGCCTACGAAATATTGGAAGAATCATATAAAAATTCAGGTAAGCTGCTGATTGCCGGAAACGGCGGTTCGGCAGCTGACTCTGAACATATTGTAGGTGAATTGATGAAGGGTTTCAAAAAAGCAAGAAAACTTAATGAACACTATTGCAATGCATTGAAAGACGCAAACGAGGAACTGGGCAGAATACTTAGTGAGAACCTTCAAGGTGCTTTACCGGCAATTGCTTTAGACGGACATCAAGCTCTTACCACAGCATACATGAACGACTGTGAACCTCTGCTGTGTTTTGCACAACAAGTAAACGGCTTTGGATGTAAAGGCGATGTATTCATGGGTATTTCTACGTCAGGCAACAGTAAGAATGTATTATTTGCTGCAACTGTTGCAAAAGCCAAAGGAATGAAAGTAGTAGGACTTACTGGTGCTAAAGACAGTAAACTTTCTGCAATGGCAGATATATGTATACAGGTGCCTGAAACCGAAACATTCATGATACAGGAACTTCATCTTCCTGTTTATCATTGCTTGTGTCTTATGTTGGAGGATAGATTTTTTAATTAGAATAGAATTAGAAATATGAAAGCAGTAATTATGGCAGGAGGTAAGGGAACACGTATTGCTTCTGTTGCAAACGATGTGCCCAAACCAATGATCAAAATATGCGGCAAGCCTATACTGGAACATCAGATCGAAAATTTAAAGGCTTGCGGATTGACAGATATCATATTAGTTATAGGCTATTTAGGTGATGTCATAAAAGATTATTTCGGTGACGGAAGTAAGTTTGGTGTAAACATTGAATACTTTGTTGAAGATCATCCACTCGGAACAGCCGGTGCTTTATTCAAAATGCCACAACTTACAGAAGATTTTCTGTTGCTTTGCGGAGATGTAATAATAGATGTTGACTTTAACCGCTTTATAGAATTTCATAAATCTCATAACGCATTGGCAAGCCTGATATCTCATCCTAACGGACATCCGTACGACAGTTCTCTTCTTGTTACAGAAATTGTACCTCCACGCGAATTAGGCGGTATGCCAGAAGACACTCACAAGGTTATCAGATGGATGAACAAGGAAGATGAACGCCTGTATTATAAAAACAGAGTTAATGCCGGCATAGAACTTATATCTCCAGAATTGTTAAAGGAAACAATGAAGAATTTTGTTCCCAAACACCCTGAAACTCCTGATAAAATAGATTTAGACCGTGATGTCTTAAAACCGAACATTAAGAGCGGAAAAATTTATGCATACGATACTCCTGAATACATCAAGGACATGGGCACACCTGACAGATTCTATGAAACAGAAAAGGACATAGAAAGCGGACTAGTACACCGACGTAACCTTAAGAATAAGCAAAAAGCAATCTTCTTAGACAGAGATGGAACAATAAACAAGATGGTCGGCTTCGTGACAAAGCCCGAACAATTTGAACTGATACCCGGAGCAGCTGAAGCTATAAAGAAAATAAATAAGTCTGGATATCTTGCCATTGTTGTAACTAACCAACCGGTAATAGCACGAGGCGACTGCAGCTTTGAAGAATTGCAGACTATCCACGATAAGATGGAAACCGAGCTAGGAAAAGAAGGGGCCTTTGTTGATGCTATATATGTATGTCCTCATCATACAGATAAAGGATTTGAAGGTGAAAGACCAGAATATAAATGTAACTGCAATTGCAGAAAGCCCCAACCGGGATTATTGCTACAAGCAGCTAATGACTTTAACATAGATCTTAGTGAATCTTACATGATTGGAGACAGCGACAGAGATGTTGAAGCAGGTAAACATGCCGGAGTAAAGCAATCATTAAGAATAAATACTGATTTTGAAGAAACTATAAATAAAATATTATAAAAATATGCAAAATAAAAAGATTGTTTGGGTTACTCCAGATGGATTTCTTGATACTGATATTGGTGTTGTTCCATATATTAAAGAATTTAATATCCATTGGATTATACTATTTGGAAAGAAAAACAGATTTACAGAAAAAGATTTTAAGAATTTTCATTCAGAAAATTTAAAAATTACATTTTTATATAATAAATCAAGAGCCCGATATCCAAAGACTTTTTTATATTATATAAAATTGCTTAGGCTTATAAAAAGAATTAAACCAGATATTATTTATTTTAATGTAGTACCAAACAACCCATACATTCTTCCTTTATATTTATGGCTACCGAAGAAAAAAACAATAGTTACAGCTCACGATGGAAGAATAACAAGCAGTATGGCTTTTTCAAAACTGATAAAATACAATTTTAATTTATGCTTTAAATCAGTTAAGCATGTTAACATGTTCTCAAAGTTTCAAGCTAGTTATTTCAACAAAAACTTTCCTGGTAAAGATATAACAATCATACCATTATCAATAAAAGATTTTGGAAAGCCTAGTGTTGGTAAACGTACAGATTGTATAGGTTTTGTTTATTTTGGAACAATACATCCAGAAAAAAATTTGGAATTACTGATAGAAGCAGCTAATCAGTTGGCCGAAGAAGGAGTCTGCGGATTTAAAGTTTCTATCAATGGAGGGTGGCGTGTTAGTTGGAAAATTGAAGATAAAATTAGACATCCAGAATATTTTGAATTAAATATTGGTAATATTGAAAATAAAGATATTCCTAATTTATTCTCATATAATCATTTTGCCGTATACCCATATAAAAACATGTCACAAAGTGGGGCTATAAAATGTGCTTTTAATTATCATACACCTGTTATCGTCTCTGACTTAAAAGGTTTCACTGATGAAGTAATAGAATGTGTTGACGGTTTTATATTTAAATCCGAAAGTATTGAAAGTTTAAAAAATACAATGAAGAGATGCATTTGTATGACCAAAAATGAATATAATTCATTGGTCCAAAAAATGACAACACACGTAGAGAATACATATTCTATTTCGCAGACCATAAAAATGTATATTGATATGTTTAATAAATTATAATTATGAATATATTATTTATTGAAAGAGAATTTATGCCAACTTTAGGTGGTGTCGAGAGAGTAACTTATACATTAGGTGAAAGGTTAAGAAAAGATGGGCATAACACCTATTATGCATTTTATGGTCGTGACGATTCTGAATTGGCTATTAATTTTAAATTTCATTTTGATATAAATTGGTCAGATGATAAATTATATAAATCATTAAAAGATTATATCAATACAAAAAATATAAATATAATTGTTTGCCAAAACATTCATATACCTAGATTTCAATATTTATATAAAAGATTAAAAACTGATACAAATATAAAGATTATTACATGCTTGCATTGTAATCCTGATATTTGGGTTAATAAAAATAAGTATGGTTGTACATTCTCAAATATTTATTTTAAAGAACTCTTACGTTCAATTTATTTTAATGTTATAAAAAATCCTTATAAAGTTAATCAAAAAGGAATGTATGATTTATCAGATAAGTATGTTTTATTATCTGAGTCTTTTAAAAAGATCTTTTGTAAATTAAATGCTGTTGACGGTAATAAGTTATACGCAATACCAAATCCATGTCCATTTAAGGATAATTATAACATTGAGACTACCAAAGAAAATATTGTATTAGTTGTATCAAGAATGGCAGAACAACAAAAACGTATCTCAAATATTATAAAGATTTGGAAACTTGTATCATACAAATTTCCTGATTGGAGACTGGTGCTTGTTGGTGATGGACCTAATTTGAATAGATATAAGCATTTATCTCAAAAATTAGGACTGGAACGAGTTAATTTTGTTGGAAAAAGTAATAATCCTCAACAATATTATATGAAAGCAAAAATATTCTTGATGACAAGCATCTGGGAAGGTTTTGGAATGACTCTAATAGAAGCGCAACATTATGGCTGTGTTCCTATTGCATACGATAGCTATTCTGCAGTCCATGATATAATTAAAAATGAAGAAAATGGATATATTATTCCATTACATGATAAATATAGTTTTGTCGAAAAGCTTTCATGTATTATGAAAAATCATGATTTATGGAAAAATATGTCATTTTCAGCAAAATTGTCATCAATGAATAAATTTAGTGATAAACATATAATTAGTTTATGGAATAAGTTATTTAAAGAATTGTAAACGTTATAATATTTTTAATTAAAATAAACTTCTCATGATAGCATCAAAAAAAGACTTAAAAGAATACTTAAAAGTAGAAAAAAAATTATATAAAGGTGATATGAATAATATATTATTTACATTTCTAAGTCATTTCCCTTTTGTTGTACATGAATCTCCAGAATTATATAAATATATAAGATTATTAAGAAAAACTGAATATTATATAAATACAGGAAACAAGATATTTGCAGTAATATATAAAACAAGACTACGTCATTTACAATATAAGCATGGATTAAGTATACCAATAAATGTATTTGGTAAAGGTTTAAAAATTCAACATCTTGCTCAAACACGAATAAGTGCACAAAGCAAAGTCGGAGAAAATTTTACAATATATCCTTTTTGCTCTATTGGAACCGGGCATGGAGAATCTCCTATAATAGGAAATGGTGTTACGGTATTCTCTGGTGCAAGAGTGATTGGTCCTGTAGAGCTTGCAGATGGTGTTAAAGTTGGTGCTAATGCCGTTGTAACAAAGTCATGTAATATTGAGAATGCAGTACTTGCTGGAGTTCCTGCAAAAGTAATATCACCAAAACAATAAAATAACTTATACAACAATCAGATGGATAATATTAACAAGTATAAAAATACTTATCATACACACTTTAATACAATTTTTCTTACTTGCTAAATTAATTTCTTTTCAATAAATTATGATTATCCATATTATTTTAAATATGATTGTATAATGACAAAAGTATTAGTCATAGCCACCTCCCACAAAACCCGCGGTGGTATAACATCCGTGGTTAATGCCCATAAAAAAGGCAAGCAGTGGCAAGAATATCATTGCAAATGGATAGAAACACATATAGACAAAGGTGCCGGATGGAAAATCTTATATCTGATAAAAGGCTGGCTCACGTTTATATGTTTGCTTCCGTTTTGTAATTTGGTGCACATACACATGAGTGAACCACCTTCAGCTATAAGGAAATGTCTGTTTATGCCTTTTGTCAAGTTGTTTGGCAAGAAAGTAATTGTGCACTTTCATGCTTTTTCGCCTGACACAACAATTAACAGCAAACACAAAGGCGTTTACAAATATCTGTTTGGTAAAGCTGATTGCGTGATAGTGTTATCGCAATTATGGAAGAAGTATGTTAATGACGCTTTTGATTTAGGAGACAAAGTAAGGGTTGTTTATAACCCATGTACATCAGAGGTGTCAGACAATACATATCAGAAGAAAAAACAGATATTATATGCAGGAACAGTAAATGCCAGAAAAGGATATGCCGATATGATAAAAGCATTTGCCAAAATAGCAAATAAATATCCTGACTGGAAAATAGTTTTTGCCGGAAATGGTGAAGTTAAGCAAGGCGAAGAACTAGCTAAAAACTTAGGAATAGAAAGTCAAACCGTATTCTTAGGTTGGGTTAGCGGTGATGCAAAAGACAAGGCTTTTAAAGAATCGGAGATTTTCTGTCTGCCTAGTTATGCAGAAGGGTTCCCAATGGCTGTGCTTGATGCATGGGCTTACGGACTGCCTGTGATAACAACTCCTGTAGGCGGCATTCCTGACATCGCTATAGATGGTGAAAACATGCTGCTATTTAATGCCGGAGACATAGATAAATTGGCAGAAAACATGCAAAGGCTTATTGACGACAATGAGTTAAGAAACAAGATTATAAAAGAATCTGTAAACCTTGCCAATACAACATTTAACATTGATACAATAAATAATCAAATTGGCAGCTTGTATCAAGAAATGATTGGATGAACAAGTTATTTTAAGTAAGAATAAATTTGTTCTTGTATCTTTTCTAATTGTTGTTCTTCTAAAAGGAAATAAGGCACAGGATTGCTGTTTCCCTTAAAATAAAAGAAAAGATGCCTGATGCCGGGAGCCTCAGGATAGGTATAGGCTTCAATATTTGTTACTGGTATATCAAGCGAATTTAATTGACGGATAAGGTCTTTACGCTGTTTGGCATCAAGACCCACATACGCATTATATACTTTATCGATGTAGAACTTTTTCATGTTGTGTGAGACTTTGACAGAGTTTCGTGCTTGTGCTTGGCTACGAAATAAATTCTAATGGCTGTTTGGATTTAAAAACGCTGCTTTTTGAATTTTATTGTCATCACACGACATATCTTCACTTTCAAGTTTCGTAAATACGAAGCTTGAACAGATAACTTATAATTAATCACGACGTTACATTAGGACACACCGTGGTATGTCCCTACAGTCAGAGGGATAAAATGTAAAACTAGAATAGCATAACAAATAAACACTATGATAAGACTAAAGACGCTCTCTATACAGGAGAGCAGAGATGCACTTGGCAAGTTGCCTGAAGGCAAACTGCTGATAAACACAATTAACGCTCACTCTTATAACACCGCCCTGAAGGACAAGCTGTTTGCAGAGGCCCTGACTAAAGGCGATGTGCTTATTCCTGACGGAGTGAGCATAGTGAAGGCTTGCAAATGGCTGAAGGCTAAGTCGCAGCCTAAAGAGCGCATAGCCGGATGGGATCTGTTTGTGTTTGAGATGGACAAGCTGAACCGCAAGGGCGGTAAGTGCTTCTTTATGGGCAGCAGCGAAAAGGTGCTGAGCCTGATAAAGAAAAGGGCAGCCGTTGACTATCCTAACATAACAGTGGAGACGTATTCGCCACCATATAAGCCGGAGTTCAGCAAAGAAGACAACGACGCCATAATAGAGGCTATAAACAAGGCTAACCCCGACTTGCTGTGGATAGGCATGACGGCACCGAAACAGGAAAAATGGACTTACTCACACTGGAACGAGCTTAACATACACTGCCACGTAGGAACGATAGGCGCAGTGTTCGACTTCTTTGCAGGCACTGTGGCACGTGCACCGATGTGGTGGCAGGAGCATGGACTGGAATGGGCATACAGACTGCTGAAAGAGCCTAAGAGAATGTGGAGAAGATATATTATAGGCAACACGCTGTTCTTGTGGAACATTGCGACGAAAGGATAAAAGTTTAAGTAAAAAAACATGCGCTAATATTATTGGTAGTTAAAGGAGCATTTTTAAGTGAAGAACGAAGAGTTAAGAGTGAAAAATCCAATTGCAAACGTAGTGTTTACAAGTAGAAACCACAATACATTTGGATTTTTCGTTTTTCACTTTTAACTTTTCACTTTCGTAAGACGCACTACGTTGCCATTGTGCCGGCGGATTTGCAATTGTCGTGCAAGTGAGAGCAGAAGCAAATCTCATTTGGTTATGCCGAGCGCAGCCGACAATCAATAGAATTAATCTGCCGGAAGTGAATATAAAGATTTGCAATCTGATTACTTTCATAATCACTACGTTTGGTAATGTGCCGGCGGATCTGCGCTCCGCCGGAATTAAATATAAGGATCTATGATCCGATAAAAATACCGCTGTATTATAAAAGTGAGTAATGACAAACAAAGTTAGACGTTTACTAAAAGAAATAGGAAGTAATCGGATTAAAAAATTAGCTGTGCTGACCTTCGGTTCTTATACTCAATTCCGGCCGATTTTTCGCTGCGCTCAACAACTCGTGCAAATCAGCCGGAACATTAGCCTTGTTGGTTCTTGTCGCACGCACTACATTAGCATTAGATTTTAATGTGCCGGCGGATCTGCGCTCCGCCGGAATTAAATATAAGGATCTATGATCCGATAAAAATACCGCTTCCTTATGAAGTGAGTAATGACAAATTTAATGCTATGTTTGCATTAAAAGTATGAGGTGATGTCAAATAGGAAGTAATCGGATTAAAAAATTAGCTGCGCTGACCTTCGGTTCTTATACTCAATTCCGGCCGATTTTTCGCTGCGCTCAACAACTCGTGCAAATCAGCCGGAACATTAGCCTTGTTGGTCATTGTCGCAAGCACTATGCGAAGTCATGATAATAATCTACAATGCATTTGACTCTAACTCCTGTAACTCCTTTAACTTCTAACAACCACTTCCATAATCTGTGGCTTACTTACGCGACTATCAGACGGACATAATGGCTCGCATCATTGACGAATGGCAAAGATGCAAGAGCGTGATGGTGCAGATGCCTACGGGCACCGGCAAGACGAGAGTATTGGCTGCACTCGTGAATGAAGAACTAAACGCTAATAACGAAACGACAGGACGGACGCGTAGCGTATGGATTGTTGCGCACAGACGGGAACTGGTGGAGCAGATAAAGGAAACGGTAAATCAATTCATAATTCATAATTCACAATTCATAATTAATAATTGGGGTAAACCGAACGATGTTTCACAATTAGATTGTGGCAAACGTTGTTCAACGCCTATAAATAAGCATAAGGCAAATCATAATTTTCCATTATCCATTATCAATTCTCAATTGTCTTACGCCAGTAAGATCCACGTGTTGTCGATACAATGGCTGGCGAGACACTGGGAGGACGTGAAGGACGAGATGCCGAGGCTGATAGTGATAGACGAGGCTCACCATGCGCTGGCTGACACTTACGCCGAACTGTGGCGAAGATACCCGGAGGCTAAGAAGCTGGGAATGACGGCCACGCCATGCAGAATGAACGGCAAGGGATTTACGGATCTGTTTGACAAGCTGATATCGGGATGGAGCATTGCGGAGTTTGTAAGACGCGGATATCTGTCGGTGTTCGACTATGTGTCGATAAGACGTGAGAGCGAGGAACAGAGACTGATAAACGAACTGAGAAGACGGGGCACCGACGGCGACTACCAGATAAAGGAGATGAACGAGAAGCTGAACAGGCAGACGAGCATCGAAAGGCTGTATGACGCCATGAAACGCTATGCAGACGGCAAAAAGGGCATTGTGTACGCCATAAGCATTGAACACGCCAGGAACATTGCGGAATACTACAGCAGACGGGGCGTGAAGGCGGTGGCGATAGACAGCAGGACGCCGCGGGTGACACGTAAAGCCTTGGTGGACGACTTTAAGGAGGGAAGGATAAAGGTGATGGTGAACGTTGACGTGTTCAGCGAGGGCTTCGACTGTCCTGACGTGGAGTTTGTGCAGATGGGCCGCCCTACCCTGTCGCTGGCTAAATATCTGCAGCAGGTGGGCCGCGGACTGAGAATGAGCAAGGGCAAGGATGCGTGCATGCTGATAGACAACGTGGGACTGTATCGTGTGTTCGGACTGCCGACAAGGGAACGCGACTGGCAGGCTATGTTTGAAGGCAGAATGACGGGAAAGGCGGAGACGGAAAGGCGTGGCAGGCAACTGGCTGCGACGGCACTGACAGCTGACGAAGAGGCTATAGGAAAGGACGAAATGGAAGTGGTGATGAACCACGAAAGGCTGCTGACATATATAGAGAAAGCCAAAGACGGAGACGAGACGGAGGCTAAGGCACTGACGGCATACAAGGACAAACGGAGCGGAACATGGGGCCTGAAACGCGGCAGGAAGATAACGGTGAGGGCGCAATATGCGAAGGTGTTTGACATAAAGGACAACATGGCTGCCGTGAGATTCGGCGACATGCGCGTTGGCGTGATTGACGGCGACGGTAATGTGATGATGAGAATAGACAGATACAGCGGCATGAGGCTTGTGAAGAACGACTTCGTTGAGGTGAAAGACAACGGATGCAAGACGTTTTATATTGACATAAGGACAAACAGACTGTACAGGGAGAAGCCGGAGGTGATGGTATTCGGAGGCGTGGAGATGCTGAAGATGGGCAGAACGCTATACAGCAGGACTAAGGATGTGTATGTGAACGCTCAGGGCATAGGACGCGGCGAACTGGCATGGCGCGGCTTTTATCTGGAAATACCTGACAGCAACGTGCCGGAGACGTGCCGCAAGGCTGCGCTGACGCTTAGCACGGGCTACGAGACATCGGCATGCGTGATAGAAGGTGACGAGGAAAGGGCATACTGGTGTTGCGGCAGACTGGCAGACGGAAGTATTATAGCGGCTGACAATGACGGACGCTTCTATCACATGGCTAAAGGCATGACGCCTGAACGGATAGACGGAAAGGACGGCATGGAAGCCCTGCTAAAAAGACTGAAGACGGAAGCCTGCGCAAGGGCTGCGGAAAAGAGACTGAGAAAGGAACAAGAGGAACAGGAACAAAGGCAGAAAAGACTGGAAAGGATAACCGACGCACAACCGTTTAAGAGCGGAACGAAATGGGGACTGAAGTCGGGCGACAGAGTAGTAGTGCCACCGAAATACAGAATGATAATGCCGCCGATAGGCAAGCTCTGTGCCTTTGAGGACAGTCCGAGACAATGGGGCGTAATGGAAGTTGACGGAAAGGTGGTGGAAAAGGCAAGATATATGAAAGTGGCAATAGAAGAAAACGGCACCATGAAACTGACCGTGATACCGGGAAAGGTGATTACAAGGAGGAAGTGAAAGCCCCACCAAACCTCCCCTGTGGGGAGGCTTTTGTTTCTCGGTAGTTAAAGGAGTTAAAGGAGTTAAAGGAGTTAAAGTCATATGTATTGTGGATTCTTATCATAAATTCGCATAGTGCTTGCGACAAGAACCAACAAAGCTAATGTGCCAGCTGATTTGCAATCGGCCGGAATTAAATATAAGGATCTATGATCCGATTACTTCCTATTTCTTGTAGTAAAATATTGAATTGACTAACGTCGAACTTCGTTTTTCATTATTCACTTTCATAATATAGCGGTACTTTAGCGGATCAGGAGATCCTTATACTCAATTCCGGCCGATTGCAAATCAGCCGGTACAATGGCAACGTAGTGCGTGCGAAAAAAACAACAAGGCTATTGTGCCAGCAGATCTGCAATTGTCGTGCAAGCGAGAGCAGAAGCAAATTATATTTGGTTATGCCGAGCGCAGCCGACAATCAATGAAATTAATTGTCGTGCAAGTGAGAGTTAAAGTCAAATGCATTGTGGATTCTTATCCTGACCTTATAAGCACTACGTTCGCTATTGTACCGGCTGATTTGCAATCGGCCGGAAATGAATATCAGGATTTATTTAATCCGATTACTTCCTATTTAGCATCATCTTATACTTTTAATGCAAAATTATCATTAGATTTTTTATTACTCACTTCATAAGGCAGCGGTATTTTTTAGCGGATCAGGAGATCCTTATACTCAATTCCGGCGGAGCGCAGATCCGCCGGAACATTACCAAACGTAGTGCGTGCGCTTCGTCGATTATTGTCAATTGTATTACATTGAAAAGAATCAACAAGGCATATGACTCTAACTACTAGCTCACCTTTGTGAGCGATAACTTAGCGTAGTGCGTGCGATAAGAACCAATAAAGCTAATGTGCCGGCTGATTTACAATCGGCCGGAATCTAATATAAGGATCTATGATCCGATTACTTCCTATTTCTTGTAGTAAAATATTGAATTGACTAACGTCGAACTTCGTTTTTCATTATTCACTTTCGTTATACAGCGGTACTTTAGCGGATCAGGAGATCCTTATACTCAATTCCGGCGGAGCACAGATCCGCCGGTACAATGGCAACGTAGTGCGTCTTACAAAAGTGAAAAGTTAAAAGTGAAAAACGAAAAATCCAAATGTATTGTGGTTTCTACTTGTAAACACTACGTTTGCAATTGGATTTTTCACTCTTCGTTCTTCACTTAAATATGCTCCTAGCTCACCTAAGTGAGCGATAACTCCTATAACTACTTTAACTCCTGACTCGAAAGCACAGATCAGCCGGCACAATACAATTGGCGAAACAAAAGCCTCCCCACGGGGGAGGTTTGGTGGGGCTTTCACTCTTTAATTGCGCTTTGGCGCCTGCTCTTCATTTATTATGCTATACGATTAAAACTCGGAAATGGTGGGACGGCCTTCTAGCCAGGCTATCATGTTTAAGACTAAGAAGTTCCAATTTTGGAAGCCTTTATTGAGCACCGGCTCTCCATTTTCAGGCAGGTAATACTCATGTAACGCACCGAAGCGCTCGAAGTCGCGGCCAAGCAGGATAACGGTCTTTTCAGCCAGCTCACGGGCTTCGGCAGTGTAGCCATAGTTAAGAAGACCACGGAAGACGAGGTAGTTGACATTAATCCATATTGGTCCCTGCCATGACGAAGGATTACCGCTGGCACGAAGATTATACATCTTCTCTAACGGAGACAGTGAACGGATGCCGGCAGGGGCATTGAACGACGTGGTGTCACGATAATGAAGACGGACTATGTCGGCAGCCTGAGACGGCGTAGCTATGCCTGCCCACATGGACATAAAGCCACTCCACACGCTGAAACGCTGGATAAGGCAGTCGTAATTACGCGGCTGACCGACATGCAGATAGAGGTCGCCGGGATTAAGACCGCTGATGGCCGGCTTCTCGACAGGCAACAGATTGAGGTCGACGCTGTAATAAAACCTGTCGCGCGGGTCCCAACAGTGTTCCTGTATCTTCGACTTCAAGTCGGCTGCCTCTTTATCATACTGAGCCGCTATCTCGCCCAAACTGAGACATCGGGCGATGTAGGCCATGGCCTGCAGTTCCTTATACATAAGGGCGTTGAGGAATATTGAGCCGGAACTTTCGTGGGGACGATAAAACGTGCTGGGATCGTTGTCTACGCCTATAGCCTCATCAGTTTCCCAATAAAGAAGACCTGTAGCCTTATGGCGGTGGAAGTTCATATATTTAGACACAAAGGCCTGCAAATAATAGAAATCGTCGCGCAGCCACTCAGCATCTCCGTTCATTGTCATGACGATAAAGGCTGCATGCTGAGCCAGCGTTGGCTTGTGCATATTCGACTTCTAGGGATTACGCTTCTTGAGCATCTCTTCGCGTGAAGGTGCGTTGCGCTCTATCCATATAGGTATCCAGCCGTCCATGCCGCAATAGCTCAACGAATTGAGCACACAGCCGCGCTCATAGTCGAGTGCCTGAATGCTGTCTTTAGGCGTGCCGTTGTCGAGAAGAATCTGCCTGAGAGCCACGTTGCTGAGCCATGAGTCCCAGTCCCAAAGCATGTCGAGATACTGACTGCTGCCGGGAGCAAGAAACTTATATTTAAGTGAGCCGCCAGCCTCGCGATACATTCCGCGCATCTCCTTATAGATGTTGCGCTTGCAGATGTCAGCATACTTGCTGACGTTAGCTGCAGTACGCTCGGGCAAAGCGGAACGGAGCTGAGACGAGAATGACAGCAAGACAAAGAATAAGCCAAGGCGCAAGGGCATGCATGAAGGACGCAAAGATGACATAAGAGACGAAACGGACATGAATGTGCGGCAAGAATAGCTGTAAGCGTTCATAACATTTGATTAAGGTTAATTATTTTTTAAGCAATGCAAATATATAGCTTTTCAGGAAAAAAGCAAAGACATAAGCAAATAAAAAGCGACTGTATACAAACTGACGATTTATGGTCAACGGGAAAATATGTCTATATGTAGACATTTAACATAAATTAAACGACAAAATCGTCATTGACGAACAAACAGACATTATCTTTGCAAAAAATGTTTTGTAAGAATTATTAAAGAGAATGATAACCCACGATAAAACGTGGAATATAAGAAAAACACCATGAAAGAATTTACATCAAAACTTATTACGTACATGATGATGGTGTGCGTGGCATTATGCACAACAGGATGCGGAAGTGACAGCGACGAAGACGGCACTACAGACGGAACATATGAGGACATGGCTTTAGAAAACCTGAACGGACACGAACTGAAGTTCTATTATGAATATGAAGGAAAACTATACAGGGCCATGGCATTGTATGTAGACAAGCAAGGTACGCCAAACGTGCTGAGCTATTCGGCTGTGCAGATGATAGGCGTAACGAAATATGCATACGTAAAAACGAGCCAGAGCAAGGCGACGGTAAGCATGACGGTGATGTATTATCAGGCATCGCCAGACCCTGAAGGATGGAGCGACCCATGGCACCAATATGACATGGAACTTAACTTTGTGTCGGGAAACCAGGGATATGCCAAGGTTACAACGCAATATAAGACGCTTGTTAACGGTCTGCTGACAACGGTAAAGAAAGATGACCTGTGGTATTTCAAAATTGACAGCGATGAACTGCCAGATAAGACTCTGATTGACATCTGCATAGGCAACAGTGAAGGTAACGACGACGGAGATGGCGAAGGCAGCTCTGAAAACGTGGTAACATCAAAGGCACTGAAAACAAAAGTAAACTTTGTGCAGGACGGTGAAAGACCATGTATAGCCGTGGGGCTGACAAAAAACAGCACAACAGGACTGCCTGACAAAACAGGATTCTGCATTGGAACATCACCCAAACCCACTATTGAAAACGCAATAATAAAGATGAATGAGAATGATGAATGTCTGAACGGTTTTTCACGGATTATCGGCAACAGCGGAACAACGCTGAAACGCGGCACAACATATTACATAAGACCGTATCACAAGACGGGCAACAAAATAATATATTATGAAGAGACATCGGTTGAGACACCGGGAAAGAATTATATACTGACCATTACGCCTACGCTGACAAAGTATTACAACCTTGACTATAACTTAAAGAAGGAAGGCACATACACACTGGGCATTACATGTAAAGTGAAAACGGCAAACGGCGACAAATATTATAGAGAATAACTGAAAACCGTAGGCAAAGGCTCTGGCTCAATGTCTTGGGACTCTTCAAAATCCGGCTACGACCTTGAAGATATCTACTACATAGAATTTAATGCAAGGGACAAAGCTACCGGAATATTGTATATATCAGACATGGCATCAGGAAGAGCCGGTGCAAAAGCGCAAACGGAGTTCAGCGTTAGCTAATTAAAAATGAAAAATTAAAAGTGAAAAACACCTGACGGAAGTGAAGAGTTAAGAGTGAAGAATGAAAAATCCAAATGCTAACGTAGTGCGTGCGATAAGAACCAACAAGGCTAATGTGCCGGCTGATTTGCACGAGTTGTTGAGCACAGCGAAAAATCGGCCGGAAATGAATATCAGAACCGAAGGTCAGCGCAGCTAATTTTTTAATCCGATTACTTCCTATTTTTTGATTAATAGGTATGAGTCTCGGATCAAAGATCCTTATATTTTTTGCTGTCGGATAGCATATCCGACAGAACATTAGCCCCGTGCCGCCGGTTATGTAGCAACAAGACTAATGTGCCGGCTGATTTGCTATCGGCCGGAATTGAGTATAAGGATTTATTTAATCCGATTACTTCCTATGGCACTATAAAATATTTTGTGTAAATGTAAAATACAGGATTCAAAATAGAGTTCTGTATTTTTTATTTTATATATTTACACCCAAAGAATAAGATTATGCGAGAAAAGAATCA